>Ga0315549_1000461_pt1 | contig 48663 bp, 43 predicted proteins | sample SalMarSW160200MG_FD_203101 | JGI IMG/M metagenome (GOLD analysis project Ga0315549, IMG submission 203101) | Salt marsh sediment microbial communities from the Plum Island Ecosystem LTER, Massachusetts, United States - Salt Marsh Sediment SW1601-200 ...
CCTTTCTAAGTACATCGAGATTCGCACTAAGGGAAGAAAAACAAGGGTGAACAGAAGGGCCGCGGAGACCAAAGGGGTGGGATTTGCCAAGAATGCTTGGGAGGCCCTTGCGGCCTTCAACAAGTCAGCGACCCCAATCACTGAAGCCAGGCTCACGTCTTTGGTGATGGCGATCGTCCGGCTGGTGAGTGGGGGAATGGCTACGCGGAAACCCTGTGGGATAATCACATAGCGCATCGTCTGCAGATAGGATAAGCCGAGGGAACGAGCCGCTTCCACCTGTCCCCGACCGATGGATTCGATCCCGGCACGGAAGATCTCCTCAGCAAAGGCTGATAAGACCACCGCAAAGGTTAGCACCGCCGCCCAAAACCGCGGGAAGTAAATGCCAAGGTATGGCAAAGCGTAGTAGACCACAACTAACGTAATCAACGGAGGGATCGACCGGAGGGCATCCACATAGAATGCTATCGGGAGGTTCAACAATCGGATCGGCCAGGTGTTGGTCGAACGTTTTACTGCCACGCGGATAATTGCTAGAACCAGTCCCAAGACGAAACCCATAACTATGCTTAAAAACGCGATCTGAATTGTGACCCAAAGCCCTCGCACAAGCTGGGGTAATGTCTCCAAGAACACGTGTCCATTGAAGAAATAATGGATGAGATCATGGATTTCCATCGATCAACTTCCTCTCGCGGGCCATGTCGCTTCTTCTTAACATGGCCCCTCGGGTTTTACGCCGAGGGGCCGGTTGCTTCTTCTTGTTACGGTAGTTCGTGATAGGTAAGTTCAAAACCCGGAAGGCCGAATACACCGTACCCAGCGTACACCAAGGTTGCGGCGCTGCCGAGCTCAGCCGGACGGCCGAACCACTTCTCGTGCAGCTCAGCCAGTGTACCATCGAGCTTCAAGCTCTCCAAAGCCTGCTCCAGATCGTTCCGGAACTGGTCTCCCTTTCGGCAGGGGAGCCCGTACTGCTGGCCAGTCGGAACAGCGATCGCGCCAAAGAGTCTCGGCTTGTCCTTGACGTAGTAGGCCACGGCCTCAAGGTCACCGATCCCTGCGTCAATCCGGCCAACCTGCACGGCCATCATAGCGTCAGGCATTCGATCGTACTGATCGATCTCAAAGCCATACCTCTCCTGATTTTCCACCAGCCAGGTATGGCCGCTTGATCCGGTGTTAACCCCGATCACTTTGCCCTTGAGATCGTCAAGTGTCTTGATTCCGTCCTTGTCTTTAACGTTGATCGCGATCAGTTCGGCCGTGTCCATATAAGGCTCAGTAAAGTCCATCTCCTGAGCCCTTGGTTCGGTGATGTTTGTGGGGGCAACGATGAACTCCACCTTCTTCGCAAACAGAGCAGCAAAGATGCCTGACCACTCGACGTCCACGATCTCGGCGCTAGGTCGGCCGAGTCGCTCAGCCAAAGCACCGGCAAGGTCCACTGCAAATCCAGCGGGTTCTCCAGTTTCTGTGAGGAATGCAAACGGAACAAACCCCATATCCACCGCTGCCTTGAGCGGCTGATCCGCGGGATGATCATCCGCGAACGCCGGCAATACGAGCAACGCACCAACAATCATCATCGTAATGATCGTAGTAAATCGCTTCATTGTCTCCCTCCTTAATGTTTTACTTGTGGTACTGTGAAGCCATGCTTTTTTTACTTTTCGGCTGCTCATCACCTCCTCGGCGTTCCGCCTTAGATTATCTAGTGGAAAGAAGTTGCATATAACACCGTTCGCAGTAACATAGGCTTGCATTCACACTACCCTATCATAAGGGCTTGAAACTCTTGCCGTGGGTGACCTACCCCCCGAGAGAGGTGAAAAGTATTACATATGATGGCCCTCTATACCTATCATACATCCCAAGCATATACTTTTATTCCTTTCGGGAAAACGAGGGTGGAAAGAGTTCCTCTATGCTAAGTCCTAACGGGTTTTGTTTAGCAAAGGACATTTTCTGTTGCTGGTTCAAAGCATTAGCGCGCTTTGCCAGTTCTGCTTCATCGATATCTAGCACCCGTCCTTCTCTTACTACAACGTTCCCATCAACGATCACCGTCTCGATATCTTTCTGACTAGCCATGTAGACTAGAGTCTTAATCGGATCGTCAATTAACCCGACATGCAACCCGGTGAGATCAATAATAACAATATCTGCCTTAGCTCCAGGTTCAAGCCTTCCTAAGTCCTCTCGCCCTAAAGCTCTCGCGCCGCCCAATGTGGCGGCATTGAATACATCTTTAGCAGTTACAGCCATTGGATCTCGATCCGCTGCCTTTCCCATAATGGCTGCGCAGCGCATTTCCCGAATCATGTCCATGGGAAATGTGTCTGTGCCAAGGGTCATGTTGATCCCTAACTTTAGATACTTACCAAAGGAATGGAGCATTCCTTCTCCTCGAACACCGCGACTATAGAGAACAGGGCAGTGAGCAACAGTCGTACCCGATTTCGCAAGCAAGTTGAGATCTGTGACATCTCCCCTTGGAAATCCGCTTAACGGGTTGTAAGATGTGTAGAGAACATGCGTTGCGATCACAGAACGAGATAGGAATCCACTATTATAGAGGTACTGGACCGGTGTTTTGCCGTACCGCCTAATACTCTCGTGGAATTCGGACAAGGACTGGGCTACATGGATATGGACAAGGTGTCCTTCTGCTTGCGCCACTTCTTTCGTCGCTCGGAGGAGTTGTGGCGAACAGGTCTCGGATTGATACGGGAAAAGCATAGTCCGAACCCGGTCGGTGTAGCGTCCTTCCGTTCTTTCGCAGAATTGGAGCGCGTGTTTCAGGCCCGCCTGACCCGCGGCTTCATTCCACTCGTAATGAGGACTCCCATCTTTGGCAAGATACTTCACTGCAGATCGGTACTGATGTGAGACATAGGCACGCGCACCCAGTTCCCCCGCCGTACGAGCGAGGACTTCGGCCTGCTCCGGCGGCGACTCCCACCGTGACGTGACCATGGGGGTAATCGCAACACTGGTGGTAGCCCCTCCTTTCAACAACGAGGCCCATGCAAAGCGAGATACAGTCTCAAAATCCTCACCGTCTAGGTCAAGAGTTACTCGACCATCGACGGCGAAGGCCCTAGAGACGCTTAAAGCGGACATAAGACCATCAAGCCGAAGGAAAGTCACGGATGTACTTGCCAACGCGTGCATGTTGATGAGCCCTGGAGATACTAACTTCCCTCTGGCATCGATTTGTTGGTCCACCGGCCCGTCGTAGGTCTTTCCAACATGGACGATCTTGTTGCCCTCAAAGACAAGCACACCATGCTGGAGGATCCGGTGGGAGACGCCGTCGTGCGTGACGATGTACCCACCCTGGATCAGTGTCTTCATATAGTTCCCCCCTTCGTTATGATTTTTCCTCGTTATGGATCCCGGGCCTCCCGGCTTAGGACCTTAGGGGCACACAGGCGTGTAATGCTTTGCTAATCTCTTGGAGCTGCCCTTCCGTGAGCTCAGGATACATCGGCAACGTTATCAACTCTTTGGCAATTCGCTCCGTAATGGGAAAATCGCCGATACTGTAACCTCGGTTGCGGTAGACCGGCTGCAAATGCAATGGCGGAACATAGTGAAGGCCTGTTTCAATTCCACGTTTTGCTAGTTCTCGCCGCACGTAATCCCGCTTCTTCACACGCACAGTGTAGTTGCGATAGACGTGCTCGCATTCGTCGGGCTCGTACGGAAGGATGAGATCAAGGTCACCCAAAAGGTGTGCGTAGAGCTGCACGATCTTGCGCCGTTTCGCAATCCAGCTATCCAGAACCTTTAGTTTCTCTCGCAGGATTGCGGCATGGAGAGGGACCAACCGTGTGTAGTATCCCTCGGATTCGTAGCGGAAGCCAGTGAGCAGCTGGGTTTCACCCACGGTCTCAGTCTGCATGGTGCCATCATGATACAGATTGAGCCGACGAACCCGCTCCGCGAGCGCAGCGTCATCGGTCACCACCATTCCTGCATCACCGTAGGTTCCCAGTCCCTTGCCGTAGACGAAACTGAAACAACCCATGTGCCCGATGGCCGCGCGACGCTCTCCCCGGTAGCGAGCCCCAACCGCGAGCGCGTTGTCCGTAATCACCCATAGCCCGTGTGCCTCGGCAATCAACATGATCGCGTCCATGTCCGCCGGAAGACCGTAGAGATGCACGGGCAGGATCGCTTTGGTGTGTTTTGTGGTCTTCTCTCCGATTCTTTCCGGATCGATGTTGTAGGTGCGCTCATCGATCTCCGTCCAGACGAACCGTGCCCCGGTGTGGCTGATGGCCGCAGTTGTAGCGATATCCGTGTTTGGAACAGTGATGACTTCATCGCCTGGACTTACACCACAAGCAAGCAGGGAGAGCAACATCGCCGCGTAGCACGAATTGGTGCCGATTCCGTGTGCAACGCCACAGTACTCCGCAAATTCACCCTCAAAGGCGTCGACCTCCTCACTGCGCTGGTAGGCACCACTCTCGATCACCCGCTGAATGGCCCCATTGATCGCCTCGCGGTGCGCTTCATACTCCTGTTTGTACCCCAACCATGGGATGCGCAATTCGGTCTCCTTCTCTTCTACGTGGTTGATGATAGACAGACTTCCAGCGCTGCTGTCGCCTCTTCGACATCGGCCTCCGTGATTTCCGGGTACAACGGCAGGCTAAGGATCTCACTTGCAACCATTCCCGTGACCGGGAAATCACCCTGATGGTAGCCCAACCTAGCCCAGACCGGTCGTGATAAGATTACCTGCTTTCACGAATGACCAATACCCCGGGGAGTGATACCAGCCTTCTGGATTAAGTATTTTTATGAACTCCTCCTGGTCTTTACTCCCAAACCCCTACGGATTCAGGACTCGCCACTCCGGTAAGAAGTTACCTAACGCGTGTCCACCATCGGGCGTGACAATGTAATTGTGGGTTACTGCAATCCCGATCCCGTCCTCAGTCAGAATCCCTGGGTGGATGTTGATCATAGAATTAGCCTTCAAGATCTCCTCGGAGTCAGGGAGTCCTCTAGGTGGCAGCTGGGAGTGTAGTCCTTGTCCGTGGAAATCCCACAACCGCCGTCCGGTGATCTTCCAGCCATCCTGTTCGAAAGTTTCCTTGATGATCTGGCATAAGTCGCTTACTTTGGCTCCTGGACACATTTGCTCGGCGGCGCGCTTTATGGCTTTCACATCGGTATCAAACTTACGTCGTTGCTCTTCCGGCGGCTCCCGAAAGGAAAACTGTCCGCCGAGTTCAACCGAGAACCCACTGGGGCCCGCAAACTCAAGAAATATCTTGATAATGTCATCCTCTTGAATTTGGCGGTCACTTCCAGGCATTGTCTTACTAGTTCGCCCACATCCAATGTGGGCCATCCCGTCAAGGCATCCATGTTTTGCCGCTTCGTAAATTGCCTCAGCCATTACTTCCCTTTCGGTTCGCCCGGGCTTCAATCCAGCAGCTATTCGCTCAAGAATACGGACTACATAATTGTGGGTTTCTTCAGCCTGGGTGATTTCCTCATCCGAAAGCACCCCCATCACATCTTCCATGAGGGTGGTGGCATCTTCGAAGCGGGCGGAAGGGAGGCCGTTCATCACGGACATGGCATCTCCGTGTGGCATGATTCGATTCCACCCCACGGCTCCCAGGTGTTCTTTCGCTAAGCCCTTTTCTTTGAGAACGTTGATTAAGGCGCGGTTCCTATCAAGGACGGGGCGTGTGTCCGAAATGGCGGATAGTTCTCTTGCCCACTCAGCTTGTGCCCCCAACCCCATAATGAGAACTGGATCCTCTTTAAGTGGAAAGACGATATATGCTATTCCTCCGAACAATCGCCAATCTGAGAGATAGCGTATATAACCGCGTTCGTTCCCCTCCGAATTGCCGATGATGACCAGGGCATTATAACCGGCTTTCTTCATAGCATTTCGGAGAGATGTGTATCGATGGTCAATTAAGGATTCTCTTGCATACAGCGTTTCGATCTCCTCCTACTTCGCAATATATTGATGACGTGCATTACCATATATCATATCGCTCAGAATGCCTCGGTGTGCCGTAACTATGCATATGTCCTTAAGCTACATCGAGAATAGCAAAACCCCCACCTATATGTGTAATAACTTTAACCAACATATAGCACTCCACTTTTGGGGCCCATGATTTGCTTTTGGAAAGAGTGGAGATCAGTAAAAATGACCTCCATTCTCAATTTATACTAACTACTCATTACAAGCAATCTCGCTTACTCTATAACTATAGGTAGTAACGCATTTCCAATATGATGTATCCGTCATCGGTTCGGAAAGGCCCATGTTTTGTATGAGGTGGTCGGCAGTAGTAAGCCCCTGGTTTTTGCAACTTATCCCCATGCCAACAACTCCCTTCCAACAAGTACGTTTCTTCCCAAAAATCGTGTTCGAGAATTTTCCCCTTTCCATCAAACCCAGGATCTCCTTTCACCAACCGCGTGTGTGAGCCAGTTTCCGGATCCACTACGAGATACTTCTCATACAACCCTGATGAGCCGTTTACTGGCTTCCAAGGAATATTCTCTACATCTTCAGTGAACAATTCTACATATGGTCTCGTCATAATACTTCCTCCTTTTCGGGTCTACCCAAACTAATCATACGTCCTTTTGCCTGAGCAGGCACACATGAAATCCTTGCCTAGTACCGTACACTATAAAACCCTTCGATCTTTGACAACAAGCTCACCATCCAAGAACACAAGGTGCACATTCCGCAAATTACCTAAATCCTCTAACGGATCACCCTCTATCACCAGAATATCCGCCAACTTGCCTTCTTCTAATGTTCCAACTTGGGGTAGCACTCCTAGCATTTCAGCTGGATTCTTGGTCGCTGCAATAATCGTGTCCATTGGCGTTGGACACGCTCCAAGCTCGTACATAAGCTCCATTTCGCGTGCAACCTCGTTATGGGGTACCGCAGGGCTCCCTGCATCGGTCCCCATAACCATTCTTACCCCTGCTTTGGCAGCTTCTGCTATGACTTCTGCCTTGCGTGTGTTCTTTTCTAGAGAGGCCCTCCGCCTTTCAATTTCAAACTGTGGCATGCCAATCTCATGACCTCTCTCTACTTGCAGATAGGCAACATTGAAGGTGGGGCAATGCCAAGTACCCTTTTTCACCATTAACTCGATGACTTCCTTGTCGAGCCCCTCACCATGCTCTGTGCAGTCAAAACCAGCCTTGACAATCCTAAGAGTTGCGCTGGGTATCGTCGCGTGGGCTGTGATTTTCCTCCCCGCATCATGAATCTCGTCAGCCGCTGCTCGTAACTCTTCCATACTAAACTCGGGCAGGGCTGTTGTCCATACTGTTCCCTTGGCAGAAAGACCCTCCTGCCGACTTCCGCTTGCCATCATCTTAATCCAGGTTGCTCCCATTTTAACCTGTTCCCGAACGGCCTTTCGGACTCCTTCTGGGCCATCCGCCTCTTTTGAAAACCAGAATGTGTGCCCACCCGTAATACACAAAGGTGTACCGCAGTGGTGAATACGAGGGCCTGGAGCAATTCCTTGATCGACAGCTTTTGTGGCCGCAAGCCCAAGGCCAGGAGGAGTTCCCATGTCGCGGATAGTAGTTACACCTGCCTCCAAACACTGGCGGAGGCAATACGCCGACTTGAACCCCTGAAGGTATGGGCCATCATCACGGCACTGCTCTTTAAGATCACTGATTGCATCCCAGAATATGTGCGTGTGACAGTTCATCAGCCCTGGAAGAACGGTCTTGCCTTTCAATTCGATTACTTCTGCGCCTTCAGGGATCTTAGCTTTGCCCGCTCTGCCAATCCCAGTGATTTTGTTTCCATCGATTACCACTACCGATTCATCAATCGGTTTTCCACCGAGCCCATCAATAAGTCTGCCACCTTTTAATACAATCATTATATAGCTCCTTTAAAAATAATGTAAATGACCGAGCAAGCTTCCTACTATTATCTTCTGCGAGAACTTCGGCTTCTGAATCACCTCCTTTCTTACAATGCTTGTGCTGTCTTGCCTTATATCCTACCTAGCTCCCGAAGCGTGTCTCCTGCAGCTTGCAGGTTTTCTAGCATGATCTCAGCATAACAGCGGGAGAGTACAACGCCTGATGCCCCTCCATCGTAAGCAGCCCGCACTGATGCCTGAACATCCGCAGGCTTCGTGTCCTTTCCGCCCGCGCCACCTGCCACGCCAATGTCTACACCCGGGTAGATCTTGACTTTGTCTCCTACTGCAGCACAAGCCCGCGCGACTTCGTTCCGAATATAATCCGTGCTGAAGCCCTCCGCAGGTAGCTTATCCAGCGGAGCCTCGTTCAGTTTGAGTAAGCGATAAAAAAGGTTCAGGGCTTCTTCGTGGCTCATATCCTTTAAGGGCGCCACTTCCTCCATTTCAATGTCCTTCTGCTCGTCTGCCCCTCCGTGAAACAGCAACGGCTGGAAGTACTTGATATAGCGCGAGAAGCGAATCCCGGCTGGGATACGATAGACAATCGGTTTCAGGAAGTCAGAGTACTCTGCAAACTCATCATAGTCGTACTGAGCCCGCAAATATGGACTGAAAGTTGTAATCTCTTGCCAAATGCTGAATCCCATTTGTTTGTCTGGATCAATGAACTTTACCAGTCCGGCAAGATCTCGATGAAACCCACGGTGCGAATCTAACCACATCTTCTCCCACGAAAAGATCTCCGGGTATTCCAGCAGTATATGCAACATACCCACGAAGTATCCCTCTATCGGATGCTCTCCAGCATTCACTCGCGACCGATAGTTCACCAGCGTCTTGTAGCCTTCACGAGCTCTATCAACGTCTATACCTAGCTGTTCTGCCTTCGCACAACAGAACGGGCAAAAACAGGTTGCGGGCTCACCGCAAAGCAGTCCCTTGAGACCGCTTTGCTGCTCAATTCCCCAAAGCAGGCCATCCGCATCGCAGTTCTTTAACCAGTCCTCAATCATGGAAAAGAACCAGTTTCGGAAAAGAGGGTTGTTGTTACAAGGGCGAGCTGCCGTACGACCAAATGCATCAATTTCCGCGGCTTGAACGGCATTGGGTATACTTGTATGTCGAATCGTCGAGCGAGGGGTCTCGCAGTAGTAGGGCATCACTTTCATCCCACGTTTCCTCGCTGTAGGAATCACGTCTCGAAATATATCGAAGTTTCCATATTCCGGATCCGGAGTTTTTGCAGGACGCAACACACTATTCCCATAGAATGCTGGATCTGGATTCCAAAACGCTCCGCCGGTGAACTTGTCGATTTCCTGTACGCCATGATCCGGGAAACCAACACAAGAGCGCCCGGCATTCCCGCGACTCCAGGAGAGCGCCGATACAAACAGCGTGTTGACTCCACCCTTCTCCTGGAGCACATCCAAAGTCTTCTCTACTCCCTCATCGATAAAGCTAATGGCACCAATCTGGATTCCGACAACGTCTTCCATCATTACCCTCCCTATCTACACACTACACCACGATGACTTGCTCTACAATTCTCTAGGGCCATCGCGTAGAATGCAGACCTTGAATGCTACAACTTCCCGAGTTCTCTAAGAGCATCCCCCACAGCTTCCAGAAGATCCAGCTGCGTCTCGCTGTAGTTTCTAGATATCATGATGCCCTTGGCACCACCCTCATAGGCGGCCTTGACTGCTGCCTTCGCATCATCAGGAGTAATCTTCTTGCCTCCGACATTGGCCACGCCTACGCCAATACCAGGGTATACGGGAACGTTACCCCCCATACTGTTGACCAAGTTGGCTGTTTGTCGTTGCACGTACCCTGCAGAGAACCCCGTCTCTGGAAGCTCATCTGCTCCAGCCTCGTTCAGCTGCATCACTCGCTTGAGGAACTCCACGGTTTCATCAAGGGACAAGTCCTTCATGATTGTGTTGTTCCATCTCTTGGCAAAATTCACGAATCGCAGTCCGGCAGGAATGTGATAGAGAACCGGTTTGACAAAGTCTGCATACCGCGCCAGTTCAGAAAAATCATATTGGGCTCTAAGATAAGGATTGAACGTGTTAATCTCCTGCCACATTCCTAGTCCGAATTCGCACTTTGGATCCATGAATTTCACAACACCGCTCAGCTCTCGATAGAGGCTCTTATGCGCATCATTCCACATTTTTTCCCAGTGCATTATCTCCGGGTAGTCCAGAATTATGCGCAAACCGGTTACGAACACTCCATCATTGGGTATTTCGCCGGCACGGACTCTCTGCAAGAACTTATCGAATTTGATATATCCTTCACGTGCTCGTTCTGCATCGATACCCTTCCTGGCAGCCGCTGTTCGGCAATGTTCACAGAAACACGTGGGGACATCGCCATCGATCATGTTCATCAACGCGCTTTGCCGTTCTATTCCCCATAGAATCCCGTCCATATCGTAGCTCCGTATCATGTCTTCGAATATGGAGAACGTCCATGAACGATAATCCGGATTCAGCAGACACGGCCGTGTTGCTTTGCGCCCGTACGCATCCACTTCGGCAATCTGCGGGAAATTGATGACGGGGACGCGTGGTTCTTTGTGGGCTGTTTCACAATAATACGCATAAAGCTTCACGTCACGCTTATGTGCCTCGGGCGCAACATCCCCCAACGCGTCGAATCCCTCATAAAGTTTGTCCGGAGCCTTGAATTCTCTCAGAAAAGTGTTCTTGTAGTATTCGGGGTTGGGATTGAAAAAAGCACCACCAATCAAATGATCCTCTTTTGCAACCCCATGATCGGCGTATCCCCATGAAGGATCAGGACGTCCAGCGTTACCACGACTCCAGGAAAGGGCTGATACAAAAATCGCATTTGCCCCCGCTTTCTCCTGGATTGTATCAAATACCTTTGTGAGACCCTCATCGATAAAGCTAATTGTACCAATCTGGATTCCAACAAAATTATCCTCTTTGGCCATCATGCTCCTCCTATATATGCGAAAAGTTAATTAGCTCCCATAACCGAGCTCTTGGCATAACCCGCTTTTCGTGGACCTTTTTGCCAGTAACCACCTCCTTAAGCAAAAATTATAGTTGACACCGCATCACGGAACTATATTTCATATTATAGCTCCTTGGGTCTGTTTTTCAATCCCGTCATTTCGCTTTAAGGGAACGCAATCGTGGAGAACCTTGACCACGTGCTCAATTTGTTCGCTACTAAGCTCTGGATAGATAGGAAGGGTAATTAGCTCTCTAGCTACTAGTTCAGTAACGGGAAAGTCACCTTCTCGATAACCTAAAGAAGACATAGCCGGCTGCAGATGCACTGGAGGAAGATAGAGCGTGGTAGCCTCCACGCCTTGTGAACGCAGTTCCGCAAATACATGATTCCTGTTCTTCACTCTGGTGATGTAACCGCGATATGCCGATGTAACTCCATCCCGGATATAGGGGGTGATGATCTCTAGGCCAGAAAGCTTCTCGTCATATAAGCGTGCCTTCTCAGCGCGCTGATTTAGCCACTGGTCAAGCTTTCTGAGTTTCACTCGCAGCACTGCTGCCTGAATTGAATCTAGATAGCTGTTGTAACCTTGCACACCACATACCCGACCAGTTGGGTCAGCATACAATTCGCTAACTTCAGAACTTCGCATCTTGCGCTGTCCAAACCGAGCGAACATCTTGACTCGCTCAGCCAGCTCTATTGAGTCGGTAAGCACCATGCCGCCACAATTTCCATATGCAGTTAGGATCTTCCCGTGCGAGAAACTCACCACTGTTATATCCCCAAAGCTTCCTACTCTTTGCCCCTTGATCATTGTGCCAGGGGCTACTGAGATATCTTCTATCACGGTTATTCCATGCTTGCCTGCGATCTCTTTTATGTATGCGATATCGCAGGGTTGACCATACGAGTGAACCGCCAAGATTGCTTTCGTACGCGAGGTAACTTTATCCTCAATCTGGTTCGGATCGATATTGTAAGTTTTCATATCGATGTCTGCTAAAATAGGGATTGCTCCACTGTGTATAATTGCATTCGGGATGCTCCAGCAAGCATTAGCTACACTTATAACTTCATCCCTTTTTTCGACCCCCAATGCTATAAGAGAGAGAGTGATCGCGTCGCTTCCGGAGTGGACGGATACCCCGTGCTTAACATCACAATAGGAAGCGAACTCCTCTTCAAAAGCAAAAACATCGTCATTAAGTATATAGTCTCCGTTTTCTAGAACTTTCTTTACAGCATTATTTATTTCATCCTCCTGTGTCTTGTATTGCGGTCTAGTATTACTCCAAGGAACTATCATCAACCCACCTCCAAATGCACCACTACTGCCAGTAGTATGCCAACATGCTCCTGCAAGCAAGACAATAAATGAAACACTTCAACCCAATAGCCCTCCCGAACTCGCCCCATTCACTTTAGCATATCTCTTTATAGTTATCGCTGGGCTCTAGATTATCCTCCGCGTCTGTGGATCTAATGCGTCTCTCAATGCATCTCCTATTAGATTTAACGAGATGACAAGAAAAGTCAACGTGAGCCCGGGGAAAGTCGAAACCCACCATGCCAAGCCTAGATACTTACGTCCCTGGCTACACATGAGCCCCCATTCGGGAGTCGGAGGTTGAGCCCCGAGCCCTAAGAAGCTCAAGCCTGCCGCAAATAGTATTGCTCTACCTAACTGCAGGGTTATAAATACAATGATAGGCCCGATGGCATTCGGTAAGACATGCTGGAACATGATCCGCAAGCTTGTAGCCCCTATGGCCTGTGAAGCCTCGACATACACCTCCTCGCGAATGGAGAGAACACTCCCGCGAGTTAATCTGGCAAATGCGGGAATAAGAGCGACACCCACAGCAATAACAACGTTATTGAGCCCCGTGCCAAGAGCGGCAATTACCACTAAAGCTAACAGAATACCGGGGAAAGCCAACAAAACATCAATGAACCGCATGACTAAACTGTCTACCCAGCCCCCGAGGTAACCTCCTAACAACCCGAGAAGAATACCAGCGATACTCCCAATCAACACGCTTATTAAACCAACTCGTAGAGATATCTGTCCTCCGTATAGAACACGGGTCAGAACATCGCGGCCAAGCTGGTCTCCGCCCATTAAGTGCTCCCTTGAAGGAGGCTGAAACCTCAGCAAAGCGCTTTGCGCGTAAGGGTCGAAAGGTGCTATAAAAGGTGCAAATACTGTGCACACAATGATTATGACCAAAACGCTTAGCCCCACAACTGCACCTCGATGGTGTAGAAGCACACTCAGCATGCCCATATTTTACCTCTCAAAAGAAAGCTTTGCATCGCACAATATATCCCTACTTCCCCTTTGAGCTTAGTCATATTTGATCCGTGGATCCAGAAAGGCGTACGTAAGATCCACAAATAAGTTCATCGTCAAGAATAAAGCCGCGGCAAACATCACCGTTCCTCGCACAAGTGGGTAGTCCTTCCAGATGACTGCGTCAACGACCAGCCGGCCAAGGCCTGGTCGGCTAAAGACCGTCTCGGTCACTGCTGCGCCGGTGAGCATTGTGGCAAGTTGTAACCCCAACACCGTCACAGTGGGAATCAAGGCATTTCGAAGTGCATGACGCAAGATGACAACTGCTTCCCTCAATCCTTTCGCACGCGCAGTATTAATGTAGTCGCGGTTTAGAATCTCAAGAAGATTGGATCTGACCAACCTTGCAATCAGGCCGGCGTTGATGAAACCAAGGGCAAAGGCAGGGAGGACCAAGGACTTAAGCTGCATGTCTCTGCTCAGTGGTGGGAACCACCCAAGAGTGAAAGAAAAGCCAAAGATTAACAACAAACCTAACCAGAATACAGGCATGGAAACCCCAGTAATTGAGACCGCCATGCTCAGGCTATCAATCCATGAGCCTCTCTTCAGCGCCGCAATAACCCCAAAAGCCAAACCGAACACCATGGATACGACAAGAGCTCCTGCGCTGAGCTGCATAGTGAATGGAAACGATTTCATTATAACGGCGCTTACATCATTCTTGAACCGGGTCGACCGTCCAAACTTGCCCTGAACTGCGCCCCAGATAAATCGGCCATACTGGACGTACAATGGATCATTAAGACCAAGTTGCTCGCGAAGTTCACGTATCTGTACCGGGCTAGCTCCTCCTTCCCCGCGCAGTGTTAGCGCAGCAGGATCACCAGGGATTAGGTGCATAATTGAAAAGACTATCAAAGACACGAGCCAAAGTACAGGGATTACGATTAAAATTCGCTTACTGATGTACCCCACCATATTTTGTATTCCTCTCCTGTGTCCTGTAATTCTAAATATAGGAAGAAGTACACCTACATACAATATAATAGGATGTACTTCTTCCCATTTACGTACTTGCCTTAACTTCCTCCTAGGATTTTCCGCTCATTCCCACTTTACTTGTCTAGCCAGACATCGTAGACATCAAATCCAAGGCCATCAGCGTGGACGCGGAAGTTTTCGACGTAGTTTGCGTAAGCCCAGTACATGGTCTGAACAAGCACTGGTAACACCACTGCCCGGTCCATGATTATGACCTGAGCCGCCTCGAATTGATCGAAGCGCTTTTCTTGGTCGAAGGTTACCGCTGTTAGGTTGAGCAGACGATCAAGAACTTCATTCTTATAGCCTGACCAACCCCAACCTCCAGGGCATATGAGGGGATCGTTCTTGGAGTTATATAACATGTCGAGATATTCGATATCGGGACCGCGCATTCGTTCGTACATTATCTCAAAGTCGCCCGTTGATGTCATATCCAACTGTATCGGGCCCGGCACAAGGTTTATTGTAAGGTCGATTCCAATCTTTTTTAACTGTTCTCTTGCGACTTCTCCCATTTCCTCATGGTGGAGGCAACTCCATCGAAGCTTCAGCGAAACACCGTCCTTTTCCCTGATGCCCGTTTTAGGGTTTACCTTCCAACCAGCATCTTCGAGCAATTGCCGTGCTCTTTCCGGGTCATGCGGATACATAATCGTGGTCGTAGCCATTGGATTGTATCCTGGCGTTATGGGGTTGATTACGCCATCACTCGCCATAAGCTTTCCACCGTAAGCGATATTGTTGATCTCCTCCTGATCAATAGTATAGAGGATCGCGCGGCGAACCCGGATATCGTTGAGCATCGGACTCCTAACGTTAAAGACCGACATCATGCCCGTGCCGGGTGCCCCTTGAGTAAAGAGGGTGAAGTTAGGGTCTTTTGCATAGGTATCAGCATATGCGGCTGGAAGTTCCATTGAGAGATCGGCTTCCCCGGTCTTCAAAACCATCCCATGGATTGCCTCCTCAGCTATCCAGTTAAACGTGATGCTATCTACGTAAACCGGTCCCTCGTGCCCAGTGCAGGGCGGCGCCGAGTTGTATTCTGGATTCTTGACCCCGGTGAAGTGACTTCCTGGCACCCACTCCGTAAGAATGAATGGGCCGGTTCCTACTAAGTGCTCTGGGAACTTTGCGTACCCATACTTCTCTAGCGCGGTGGGGGACCAAATTGGAAAACATCCAAGCGACAGGGTATTGAGGAAAGAAGCCCAAGGCCGCTCATAATGAACTTTGATCGTATATTCTCCCACAACCTCCACTGAGGCAATCGGCCCCAGCTTTGTCGTAGTAATCGGCGTAGGCCGCTCCGGATCCAATACCCGGTCGAAATTAGCCTTCACCGCTTCAGCGTTGAAGGGAGTGCCATCGTGGAATTTAACGTCTTCACGCAGATATAATGTCCACGTTAGTCCGTCCTCCGTTGCATCCCAACCGGTCGCAAGATGAGGTTTGATAACGCCGTCATAGTCACGGAAAGCCAGGTTGTCAGCAAAGAACGAGCTTGACAGCCAAGCTGAGAAGTAAGGATCTATCTGAGCATCCATGACGGTAGGCTCGTCAATCCCCCCAGATATCGCGACTACAAAGTCCCCGCCGTACTTCGGCTCCTGCGCCACTGCATTTATAGAAGCTAAACACAACAAGCTTACTCCTAATATCAACATAATTCTTGCCCAAACTGTTAGTTTTTTCACTGTAACCTCCTTGTTTAAATCAAATTTTCTCCACTAAAAGTCGCACCTGAACCGTCTTTGACTTCTATTGTGTCTGCTATACTACCACCCCCTTTTGTACTAATCAGTTTACGATATATAAAGCGTGTTAAAGTATGTAATTACTCTAAATACAGCTGATATTTTCATAAAAATAGCAAATTAGTACGCATTTTAAATCTTCTCCTAGTATCAACCTATACTCACGATTCTTGCTTGTAAGCCAGCTTCCCTAATCATTTGCGCTTGCGCTTCCTGTGCCTCGTGCATAACCTGTTCTTCATCAAACAAAGTACTATGCCCGCTCTGAAGTAATACCTTCCCTCCAACAAGGACGGTATCAATAAGAGTGTTTAACCCTGAATAGACCATATTATTGATCAGTTTTGTATCAGGCATCAGATGCAACTGTTCACGTTTAAACATCACCACATCAGCCTCTTTGCCAGGTTCTAAAGATCCCACCCTATCGCCAATGCCCAACACTCGTGCTGCCTTAATGGTAGCCATCTCTAGTGCTTGCGGTGCACTACCAATGCAACCACGTCCGAAACGCACACGCTGCATATAAACAGCAAGTTTCATTACTTCCCAGGGGTTCTGTCCGTTGTTAGTCGCGGACCCGTCTGTTCCCAATGCCACCTGCACCCCCAGTTTTTCGAGTTCCCAAATAGGTGGCACCTGTCCTCCTTCACGCATTATCTTAATAGGGCAATGTACTACTCTTACCTTATGTTTTCCTAATAGTTCCACTTCTCCATCGAGCAAACCGCTACAATGTATTGCCAACATCTCCGGGCCTAAAACCCCAAGCTTCTTGGCATACTGAACACTCCCCATATGCACAGTGTTTAACGCCTCGTGCAACTCCGTAGCGTTTTGCGCCAGATGGATACACCATATCTTGTCCCGCTCCAGAGCCCAATCATGCATCGCTCTTACTGCTTCCGGGGATGAACGCAAGATCGTTGATGGCTCACCTGTGATCATAATACGCTCCGAGTCATACTCGGCTTCAAGTCTATCTAAATCATCCAGTACATCCGCAATATCCTCCGTAAAATCTGCAGGGGTATACTCTGGCCGATCATTCATCCCACGAGAAACTATGCTACGCATTCCGGACTGCTGGATGGCTTTGCATATCCCGTCCGTAGAGTGTTTGTGAACGTGAGTCCAATGGTTCTCCTGGGTAGTTGTTATTCCGTAATGTAGCTGTTCAAGCAAAGTCAAGGTTGCGGCACGATATGCACGATCGGGAGTCAGAGTTCTAGCCATCTGCAATAGCAGGTTGCGGGAATCCTCTTCCTCTTCGAAGCAGTTACGATAGACTGATTGATCAAGATGGCTATGTGCATTGACAATACCGGGCATTATTACCATACTGGAAGCATCAAGTCTTTCTTTCGCTGAGTAAGAACAGGAAGTTTTTGCACCTACATCTATAATTTTGCTGCCCTTAATAGCAACATAGCCAGGATTATAAACGTGCCATTTCGAATCCATAGTAATAACCACGCCGCCCTCAATAAGCAGATCAACAGCATCACAGGCTTTTGTGTTCACCTTATATCCTACCTTCCCCTACTATGCCTTTGGTGCCTTAGGTCCTTGCATAAAGGACGTTACCCTGCTTTTCGTCACCTCCCAGTTTGTTTAAAAAACGGCTACCGCCGCCAAATCATTCCGCAATGCAGAACGTCATATCACATTTATTATATACCTAGTCAACAACAATGTCAAATCGCCGGTAGAGTAGAGGAGGAACAGCTGACCAGTTAGGCTTCGGCATAGATCTGGGTCAAGGTTTCCCTGTACGTGGCTCACGATCCACATGCCTTGTGATCGCTACTGCCTCCCCCCTCGTCAAACCGGGCCTGCCTGCTGCAGCTGACTTTTACCCACACGTAAGACCGTTGGTTATGGACTAGCCCTCGCATTGGGTAATGATTTAAACATCGCAAACCCTGTAGCGATATCTTGTAGGCGCTGGAGCCCGCGCCACATGGTTGTGGTTCCGGGTTCACCATCGCCTGCGCGACCCAGAAATCCACCCAGAGAAGCAATCATGCGTACAGCTTCGCGAAGGGGTGGAGGTTTGTCTGGAGGTGGTTCTTTCCTAACATAAGCGCACAATGCTTTCCATTCGTCTTCCTTAAGAAAAACATCGCAAGGGACATCCGGCGTTTCTCGACCCTGTTTGGTCAACCAATAGATCCGCCAGGCAACTACTAAATCAATCGCCCGACAGGTCTCAAGAGAATCAGTATTGTCCAGGCGGCGATCCTCAATTCGGCAACCGCTTTTCAGTGTGCGATGATACACCTCGATCCCCCAGCGGCGGGTATACCATTGCAAGCGCTCCACCGCCTGTTCAAAGGTCGACACCTTGACAGTAGTCAGAAGCATCCATTCAAGCGGCGATTTAACATCAGCCGAGTAATCGACTTCACAGGCGTACACAGCCCACAGCGTAACCGGCGGTAGTCGCTTCGTCTTCGGAGGGCTCAAGATCACTTCGGCAAAGCGTATCGCAAGCTTAGCCGTGCGCGCTGAACGCGAGCCTTTGCGAGGCACATAAATCTCCTGGAACCCAGCCACCGGTTCACTTGATAGCTTGTCCCACAGATGAACCTGTTCGACTTTGCGGCCTCGCGCTTGCCCTGCTCGAACCAACACTTTCGGACCGGAAGGATTCTGCTGCGCTTCATAGAACAATTCGTAGATGCCGCTTCCCGATCTCCTATGCTGACCAACATGGTCTCAGGGCACAGCGCCTGCACATCAGCTACGGCACGGTAGCTTTTCAGCCACTTGAAGCTTTCCTTTTCCTCAATCGGCAGCCGGTGGCGATATTTCCACTTGCCGGCTTGTTGTGGGTCACGGGCCCAGCATTGCACATCCAGCAGGCCAAGAGGCGTGCCCTCAACCGTGAACGCCATGGTGTCGTGCAGCACAAGTCCCACGGCATTATCGTTCTTCTTGCTTATCGGGCCGAGACCATCGGTGGCCGGATGAGCTGTATAGTTGAGTGTGGTGGTATCTTGCACAGCCAACACAATATGGTGTGCCTTGACTCGTTCCATGCTTGCTTCAACGTGAGCTTTGAGTAGTGTCTTCATATTAACTTGATTATTATCGAAAAAACGATATGCTCCCTTGGTCTTTGCCTGAGAACCACTACAGGCCTGAGGAACCAAAACACCAGGCTGAGCAAAAAAATCATTGGCCAGCATGAACAGGCGTTTCTTTAGACGCTCATCGTAGACATCAACAGCCCCAAACTCTTCTTCAGCCCAATCTTGCGGATTCTCCAGCCGCGGTTTTGATCCTAATGCAATTACAGGCTCGGTGCACAGGATCGCTTGCCAATCACGGCAAAGCGGGTGTACATAGATCTCCTTCTTGCCTCCTGATATCTTGCCGTTCGGGTAGGGTTCCTTCCGCCCTGCCGTCCGGCCGATATACACCCAGTTTGCCCCGCGATAACAGGTTCCCCGAAAAGCTATAGGATCAACAAACGTTTCTAACAGTACAGGCGCATAGCCGTATCGCTCACGCCAATCATCACCAAGACCGGCAGCGCTCACACTCAGAACATGACTTGCCAGGTTCGCCACCTGTACCGTCGGCAGAATGAGAAACCTACTGTTACACACAACCCGTTGCAAATTTAACCGCCGAGCTGCTTCGCTCCACCCAATCCATTCATCACGGGCCTTTAATCGCCAGGTCGCTGAACTGAAGCTTATCCCTCCCAACCATCCGTAAACCTCGCTTCCAATCAGGTACCGTATCTGCGCGCCGCATAGCGGACCTGCTCCCAGATAGTGGTAAGTGTTCATCATGTCGTTCCAGATGCGTGACGCCTTGCTGTATCGACTAGGGACAGGTATCAGATCAACGTTGCCCAGGTCTCTCAGAGGGCATGCAACTTCCTTAATCTCCAGAAGGCTTCCCGTGATTTTAGCCCCTTTCCGCTGAAAAGCATATGCCTTGTCGATAACGGGCAACGAGATTACCTCTCGACGCGCCAGCTCCATCAGTGCCTTCCGGCAACTCATCTCCTTAAGTTTGCCATTTGCCCCACGCCAATTGAGCCATTCGCAAACCTGGCGCGACAAAGCACGACGGGAGATGCCCGGATCTGCATTGACTGTCGCACGAATCCGGTTTATCACCCCCAACCTGAAATGCTGGCCACATATCTCCATGCCTGCTTTATAGCGTAACAGACCCACGGTGTTAAGTGTGTCTTAGTGTCAGCTGCTGCAGGCAGGCCGCATCCGGATTTCCTGTTCTCTTTACATCAGTAGCTGTCGCAGTAGAGTTGCGCCATCATAGTTGAATAAATCCCAGTCTCCTCTAGACATGCTCATACCATGAACCCGTTTCCGGTGGACGATAATAAACAGGGCTTTCAAGAGACACGGAAGAGGAGCTCGTCTTCAGCGGCCATTGAGGACAGACAGAGAGGGTTCGCGTGGGCTGAAAAGAACCAACAGGAAGCCGAAGGCTACCATCCCCTCCATTGTCAGGAACATTCCCCGAAAGCCAAAGATCGGTGTTATCACCCCGGCAACAAGCGGCCCCAATACGCCACCAAGCCCACGGCTTGCTTCAAAAAGCCCCAGCATTACCCCGTGTCTTTCCACAGGGATGATGTCACTTATATACGCAGTAGAGCCAATGTAAACGGAACCAGACGAGATTCCTAGGGTCAAGAACCCCACTGCCATGCCCCAGACATCTTGGGCGAAGGCAAAGATCAAAGGCACGAACGCGGAAAGGCCGAAACCTAAAAGGAAGACCCTTCTCCTTCCTACTCGATCGGCCAGCCGTCCGAAAAGGAGTATTCCCAGGACTGACATCGTAGGACTGAGCGCGCTGACCATGCCCATAGACTCCGGTGAGATCCCCAAAGAAACCATGTACACGTAAATTAAGGAGAAACTTCCTATCGTTCCCATCCACCGCACGATGGTCCCAAGATAAAGGCCCCTGAGATCCCTCTTCATTAAGCTTTTGAAGGAAGTCACCTTCGCCCTGGAGCGCGCTTTTCTTTCCTCAGAAAAGTGGAAAAGCAAAGGGAGGGCGAAAAGTGGCAGTGCGGCCAGTACCAAGAAAACCCACCTGAAGCCTAAAGCTACAAGGAGGAAACCAACCATGGCGTTTCCAAACGCTCCGCCCAGGGCTCGAGAAGAGCTGATGTAGGAGAGGTTCCTCCCGCGTCTGTCGGAGGAGATCGCCCCGGAGACGATGACCATTGTTACAGGGGTAAGTCCCGCAACAATAAGGGCCCGCAGGAGAACGATCGGAAGGAGACCAAAAAGCGGGAGCAGAAAAGCAAAGGCTCCAATAACGAGGGCATTTGTGATTAATATCACAAAAAGGATTGGCTTTCTAGGCCAGCGATCGCACGACATTCCCCAAAGCGGGCTCCCGAGGAGCATTCCGAGCCAAATAAGGGTTGTACTAAAGCCGATGATGAGCGGCTGGATTTGCAGGTCCTTGAGGTAGAGCTGAATCAGCATGTACAGGGCCGCCTCGGTAGTGAAAGAAAGGGTAGAAATAATTACCAAAGGAAGCGTCCATTCCCTCTCAATGTTTTTCATCACCATAGTTGAAAGAAATGTTCCTTGAAGGCATTAGATAATCTCTTTTTCACCATGGTTGCGAAGGATACAGTTTCAAAGGATACAGCCCCACCATAGCCCTTCTTAGAACCTCTGTTCCGGATCCTCTCAGGGAGTAGCATCACTTTGCAGTGACGCATTCCTTAAGCGCAGAGACAACCTCTTCTATTTGTTGTTTCATTTGGGGGAATATTGGGAGGGACAACATTCGATCTGCTATTTCTTCCGTGACAGGAAAATCACCTTTGCGATGACCTAGGTGGGCATAAACCGGCTGCAAATGTAATGGAGGAGGAGCATAATACACCCTTGTAGCTATGCCTTTCGAGGCTAAATGGTCTCTTACACGATCTCTCTGCCCAACAAGGATTGTATAGGCCCGGTATACGTGTTTGACTTCATGAGCCTCGTAAGGCCTGACTAGATCGAGTCCATCCAGCAACTTATTGTACTCCGAAGCGATCTTCCTCCGCCGTGCGAGCCGTTGTTCCAATGTAGGAAGTTTGGCTCTAACAATCGCTGCCTGCAACTCATCCAAACGCTCATTGAACCCCTCAGTCACGAACTCCCAAACAGTTGGCCCTCGGAGTTCAGAGGACTTTGACTCCATCCTCAGGCTATGCCCATAATTACGAAGTACTTTGATTCTGTCGGCTATCTCACGGTGGTTAGTAATGGCGGCTCCGCCGTCCCCATAAGCACCAAGCATTTTTGTGGGAGCCAGGCTGAAACAGCCAACATCCCCAATTGTTCCTACTTTACGGCCTTTGTACTCAGCACCCACGGCAAGGCACGCGTCTTCTATAACTGATAGATTATGCCGTTTCGCAACCTCCATGATCGGATCCATGTCTGCTGGATGGCCGAATAGATGCACCGGCAAGATCGCCTTTGTTCTCTTTGTAATCTTCGCCTCGATTTTATCCGGGTCTATGTTGAAGGTAGAAGGATCAACATCTACCCACACAATAGTCGCGCCAGAGTAGGAAATTGCTGCCGTAGTAGGAAGATCCGTATTTGGGACAGTAATTACCTCATCACCAGGACCAATACCACAAGCCAATAACGCCAGATGCAGAGCTCCTGTTCCAGACCCTACTCCGACAGCGTACTTAGCACCACAATAAAGAGCGAATTCCTCCTCAAACGCATCCAGTTCCTCTCCCATCACGAATTTGCCGCTTTCTATAACTCTTCTTATAGCCCCATCTATTTCTTCTTTCAGAGAGTAATACTCAGCTCGCAAATCGTTAAAGGGTACACTCATGCTGCACTCACCTCTTTTCTCTTGTCAACAGCCTTATATAATTTTCGTTCTTCCCGCTTTAGCGCGGGTCCATATTGAGGCCACCGTAGTGAAACAGGATAGCCATTCTGAAGTTCTCCCTGTTTCGGTATCCACGGGCATCGTGTTTGATCTCCTGCACCTTGGAATTGAGGCCTTCAGTCAACGCATTCGTGCGACCATTGCGTAGGTAACCGAGAATCCCATCGAGGTATCGTTTCATCTTTTGCATGCTGTTAAACAGGGATGGTGCAATCTCCTACATTGTCTAAGTAATTATTTAACAGCCGGTTGCCTTCGGGAGTGATCAAGAAGGTATCGATGAGGCGAACCCCACCTTGCCCAGGTACATAGATGCCAGGTTCGCTGCTGACAACCATACCTTTTGCAAGGACACTCCGGTACGCAGATGCCACCCACGGAAGTTCATGATTATTCAGACCCAGCCCATGCCCCAAGCGATGCCTGATATAAGCTCCAAACCCCGCCTCTTTTATCACATTTTGCGCTTTGTTATCCACATCGCCACATGGAACCCCTGGTTTGAGTTCCCTTTTTGCCACTTCTCGAACCAACATTACAGTTTCCAACCACTTCGCTTGTTGTGTTGTAGGTTCACCCACGACAAAGCTACAAGCAGACTCTGCATGATAACCACCCACAATGCCACCGAACCCAGTAATTACCGTATCTCCAGGCTGTAACTGCTGTTCGGTGGGCAGTCCATGTGGGAAAGCGCTTCGCTTTCCTGCATGGACGGTGCCGCGGCACGAAAGTACGGGGGATTGTGTTTTGAAGTCAGAGTACATCCTTGCCGCGACTTGTTTTAGTGCCTGTGCTAGAACTTCCGCCTCTGAAATTCCCCCACGTAACCCCTCAGTTATTGCCCGGCGGGCACTTTCTACGGCAAAATCCGCGTAGGTAGCAGCCTGAGCTATGAGATCAATTTCTTCTGGTTCTTTACGTTCACGCATTTCATAGATTAGGTTTGAGACGGTAGCTTTCTGCTTAACTGACCTAATAACCAAAAATCTGCTATGTGATACATCATCTACGCCCAGGTTCTCTACTGGGATCTCTTCACATATCCACCTTATGGGGTCTTTAACCCCTGGATATTCCGGATAAATTCTTATATCCCGAACCCAGCTTTCCTTTGCGTGGTCTAGCTCCAGAAGTGGTACAAAAAGGGTCGGCTCACCTGCTACGGGAATATAAGTGGCTATAGGTCATTCCGTTGGTATATAAAAAAAACCCGTGGTGTAATTAACATTGAGGGGATCAAGCATGAGAAATCCTTCAAGTTTTCTTTCAGCTACCTGTTCTTGAAGCTTTTTAACTTTTTTCATGTAAAAACTTGAGTTTAGGAACATAATTAACGTGACCTCCTTAATTAACGCATGCGGTTACCAAAAACCCTTAATACGACCTCATTTTCGCCATGGCGCCGCTTCTTCGAGCGCCTACGAGGTAGCTGTGGTTCCTCTTCCTTCCAGATACGATGAACGCGTTTCTCATTCACAATCGAGCCCTCCCGCTGGACTAAAACGGTGATCCTCGGACAGCCATACTCCTTATACTTATTTGTCGGATCACAGATGCGGTCCCTGAACGCTCATCTGTCTTACGGTATGGCATGTAACGGACGCTTGAACGAGCGATGCTAACAACACCACCTGTGAGATACTCCGAATAGTCGTGCTTGCTCATCAGTTATCGCATCCCACATTACTAGAAGGACTCACTATTCTTTCCAAAAGGCCCTTCAGTGTATCGTTGTCCATCGCTTGCCTATTCGATAGGAAAAGATGGGGGGAACATCTCATCCGCTGTGCGGTTACCCCAAGAGTGAGCGGCGATCTCATCTTTCAGCCTTAAGCCGATCAGTTGGACCTTCTCTAGAAGCTCACTCTCACTCTGCCCGAGTTCGAGGACTATTCCATCTTGTACCACCGTTCGGCCGTCAATGATCACCGTCATGATGTCATCTGAAGTGGAGAGATGTACAAGGGATCTAATTGGATCGTCGACAGGACCAATGTGCATTTTCTCTAGATCGACTATGATAATGTCCGCTTTCGCGTTTGGCATGAGTCGCCCTAGGTCCTCCCGACCCAAAGCCTCGGCACCCCCTAACGTTGCAGCATTGTAGACATCACCCGCAGTTGTCACGTTCACATTGCGGTTTACAATTTTGGACGTAGTGGATGCCACTCTCATATGCATCATCATATCAGGGGGGAATGTATCCGTACCAAACGCAAGGTTAATTCCTGCCTGCTGGTAGGTGTGGAATGATTCTAACGCCACGGCCCTGCGGGCAAAAGCTAGGGGGCTATGTGACACCGAGACGCCCGTGTCAGCTAGAATACGCAAATCGGTACCATCATCTGGATACGCAAGCCAACTATGCCCACTGGTGAAAATGGCGTGATGCAACAAGACATCAGGTCCTAGGAAACCAATGTCGGCCAGAAACTGCACTGGTGTCTTTTGGTGTCTCCTCAGGATTTCGTAGAATTCTAACAGAAATTGTGCTGTGTGAATACGTATCGGGATGCTCATATCCTGGGCAGCGGTCTTCGTTTCCCGGAGGAGCTCGGGAGTACAAGCGTCGAGACGGTAGGGGAAGAGCATAGTGTTAATGCGACCCTCGTAAGCCCCCTCATACTTGACAGCGAAATCTCTTCCCTTTTCCAGTTCTGTGTGGGCATTCTTATTCCAATGATAGCCAAATGTCCCAGCTGAGTCTACATAATAGGAAGCAGATTGATAGGGTCTTGCTACGTAACCCCTTCCTCCGAGGTGACCAATGGCCCTGACAGTTGGGTCTTCCTCTGAGGTGTCCCGGCCAGCCGATGTAGCCACGAGGGTTGTTATTCCGCTCTTCAAGCACTGAGCCGTCCCAAACTCCGCGCTATTAGCAGCGTCCTCTCTTTCTTGGTTTTCCCAAATCTCCTTACTATCGTAAAGATGAGCCTTAGTAGGCGCAAAATTCCAGGCGGATGGCCCAAAAGCATCCTTTCGACCTACGTCCGTAGCGAAAACCTGAACATCTAGGCCTGCGACTGACTCACAATCAACAAAACCAGGCGAGATAAGCTTCCTGCCCTTGGCTTCGATAATCTTGTCTACCTTACCAGAGTAAACCTTACCCACATGGATAATCTTGTCCCCTTCATAGACAACGACGCCATCCTTGAGCAACTTGTGCCCTTTCCCATCAAAGGCTACAACGTAGCCCCCTTGAATCAACGTCTTCATTTCCAATACCTCCTTATGTAATGTGTGATACATAAGCAACTACTCTCGAACCGACAGAAAGTTCGGTAGCATAACCCTCTGTTTAACGCCCTCCCCCCCTCAATAAGGTGTTGAGAGAGGGAGGGAACGATGATTAGGTTAGATTAGTTTCACTCCGATCTATACAGGTAGATACCCACTTTGTTTATAGCCCAGTCCACGTTTGCCTTTACCCCATACAGGTTTACGCCTTTCCACAGCATGAGTGCGGGCGGATCCGCCAAAAACAGGTCCTGGATCTTGTACAGGATCTCTGTGCGCTCAGCATCATCCATGGTAGTGCATAGCTCATCCCATAGAGTCTCGAACTCGGTGTTGTACCACTTGAATTGGGGATAGGCGCCTGCATAGTTATTTAGTTCCAATTGCCCCTCGTAGTAGGGCCCCATGCCAAGGTACCACATATCCCTCAGTTCGTTCGCCAACATCATGTCAATAAAGACTGACCATTCGAAGACTTTGACCTCAGCATCGATACCCACCTTCTGAAGGTCACTAGCGATAGCCTGAACTGTCGCCACGTCTTTAACATAACGGCCGGAGGGCGACTCCAATACTAACTTGAAGCCATTGGGATAGCCCGCTTCGGCCAGTAGTTCCTTGGCCTTGTCTGGATCATAAGGGTAGGCCTTGAGGTTAGGGTTTAAATAGGGTGGATTCAGGACAGAGGTCATACGGACAGCGTTGCCTTGCATCAGGTATTGTATGATGCTGTCTACGTTGACGGCGTAGTTGATGGCTTGGCGAACCAGCGTGTTTTGCAGCGGACCCTCATCGTGGCGCATCCCCATCTGCATGCGATACCCTGATGGTACCCTCATCAGGGTAGCATTCTCGATGTTCTCCACTTGCAGGATCTGGTCCGGGGGAACGTCGGCGATGATGTCGGCTGCACCGGTCTCCAGTTCGGCAATGCGAGATGACGCCTCAGGGACCACGCGCCAGACTAGCGTCTTAACCACCGGCGAGCCTTCCCAGTACTCAGGGAATGCTTTCAATGTAATGTGATCGTCTCGTACCCACTCGACAAACTCGTAAGGACCACTGCCAACAGGCTGCGTAGCCATTTTATCCTCAGAAGTGGTTTTGTAGTAATCAAGTGGCATGAGATAGAGGTCAAGGAGAAAGGTCAACATGTTCGCCCGGGGAGCCTTGGTGATAACTCTGAGGGTATAGTCATCTAGGGTTTCTACCTTGTCCAAGGCAACTTGTTTCATACCCCAGGTGGGTCTGGCATTGGCCCGCTCTATGGTGAACTTTGCCGCCGCGGCGTTGAAAGGCTCACCATTGTGGAATACAACGCCCTTGCGCAATTTGAACTCCCACGTCAGGTCATCGATCAACTCCCACGACGTGGCCAGATCAGACTCGATCTCCAAGCTATAAGGGTTTCGCCGGACAAGTGTATTAAAGATATGTCTTGCGATGTTATGGCCAGGTCCACTTTCGAAATATACTGGGTCCAAGGAGACGATGTCTATGCCTTGTAGGATGACAACCTTCTCTGGCACAGTTGTCGTAGCAGGACTGCAGAAAGCGTACGAAAATGGAAGTACGCTCAACACTGCCAACACCACCATGGAAATACGCCAATTGGTACGCATTTTAAACCTCCTTTTAATTAACATCTAACTCTTGATTTGAAACCTACATCTCTTCCGCAAACACAGTCAGTTCCGATATTACCACCTCCCTTTAATCACAACTTCAGCCTCGGATCGAGATAATCTCTCAACCAGTCGCCGACGATATTAATGGCTAGGACCACAAGCATGATGGCCAAGCCCGGGAAAACTGGTAACCACCAAGCGATACGCATGTACTCACGGCCCTCTGCCAACATCGAGCCCCAGCTAGGGACGGAGGGCGGAACCCCCAGACCCAAGAAGCTCAAGGATGCCTCTGCGAGGATGTTGCCAGCCACGGATGTTGTGGCAATGATAATGATGGGCGCCGTGATATTGGGAAAGATGTGATGGGTCATGATTCTTAAGTTCGTAGCACCCATCGCTCGTGCCGCTTCTACGAACTCCTTTTCCCGATATGAAATGACTTGACCTCGAACGAGGCGCCCGTAGGCGACCCAACCAGTAATGCCTAGCACCATAATGATATGAAGGAGTCCCGACCCCAGAATAGCCATCACGGCTATATAGAGTATGATGGATGGGAAGGCCAGTTGAATGTCGGCCAAACGCATCAACACCTTGTCTATCCCCCTTCCATAATAGCCTGCGACCATGCCTAACATCACGCCTAGGCAGCTAGAGATGCTGACAGCACTCAATCCTACCACTATGGAGATGCGGGCACCATACACCACCCTGCTAAGGATGTCTCTCCCTAAAGAATCGGTACCCAACAGGTGCTCAGAAGTACCCCCGGACACCCAGGCTGGTGGGATAAGACGCTTCTCAAGGGCAATTTGATAGGGATCACGGGGAGCCAAGGCCGACGCGCTAATGGCCATTATGCAGAAGAAGAAGAGGACGACCAAGCTAAGAAGGGCCGCTTTAGTTTTTGACAAGGTACGGAGCAATCTTCGCATACGCTTTTCACCTGCCTTGCGGATTGAGTATTAGCCGTACCTAATCTGCGGGTCGATAAACGAATAGGCTACATCTACCACGAGGTTAAAGAAGACACAAGACATCGCCATAGTAATCACGCAACCCTGCACCACAGGTATGTCTTTAGAGGAGATGGCCTGGAAAACCAATCGGCCAACACCGGGCCAAGCGAATATTGTCTCGACGATCACGGCACCACCCAGGAGTCTGCCAACCTGCAGACCGATGATTGTAACTACAGGGATGAGGGCATTCCTCAGAGCATGTTTGTAAAGAACAGCCCAACCAGGTAAACCCTTAGCTCGAGCAGTGGTGATGTAATCCTGTCCTAAAATTTCTAGCAGACTGGAGCGAACGAGCCGCATGTTTCGAGCCAAGAAATAGGCACTCATGGTGACCGCAGGAAGGATCACATGAGTCAAACCTCCTCGGCCGGAGACAGGGAGCCACCGCAGGTAGACGCCGAAAGCCAGTATCAGCATTAGGCCCAACCAGAAGTCAGGCAAAGATTGGCCTAGCAACGCCCCCAGTCTGCTAACAGTATCATAGATAGTGTTGCGTCGCGTAGCCGATAAAACACCGACAGGTATAGCAAGAGTGACTGAGATAAGCAGAGCAGCCGTGCCCAATTGGATGGTAGCGGGCAGGCGCTCCGCGATCAGTTCCAAAACAGGCCGATGCTGCCGCAACGAGTCGCCGAGATCTCCATGCACTGCACTACCGACGAAGTCCAGGTACTGGACGGGCCAAAGCCGGTCGAACCCCAGTTCATGACGAAACTGGGCGATCTCCTCCGGAGTCCAGTTTGTCCCCATTATCATTGCCGTGGGGTCGCCACTGATAAACATCAAACCGAAGGTTAAGGCACTAATGCCAAGCAAGACCAGAGGCAGTTGCATCAAACGTTGGCCAATATATTGCAGCATGCTCTCCCCCTTCTCCCCTTCCGGGGTGATCTTACCAGAGTGCCTACTTTCGATTTAGCACGCAGACATGTCCATGACCTGATTCTTTATCTTTTTCTAAGCCGAGGGTCATTCGCATCTCGCAAGCCGTCTCCGAAGAGATTAACAGAGAGAAACTTCCCTTTCGTCTTCTCCTCCCTTCTGCGAAACCGCACGAACCTTCACCACACAAGATTTAGGGTCAGATACCCGTACAACCCATTCAACCTTCTTTGCCGGGGTACCCCGATCAAAAAATCGACTATAAGGCACATTCTGCTCTGATCGGCCTTCTAGGTTTCCGAGATTCACCCTTTCTTGACCAACGATGAACTCAATCTTACTCTCCGATTCCAAAGTCACAATCACTGGCTGCGCAGCACTTACATCAATCGCACGCTTCGTCAGATTGGTCGGCAGAAACCCCTCGTTTACCACAATTGCCTCCAACTTAAAGGTGTTCTCTGACTCCGCTGTCACTCTCAGATCTTTGATAGCGACCTGCGGCAACACCGCAGCGTAACGCAGTGCAAATATGGCATTTTTCTGGCATGTCTCCTCCAGATACTTGCCTTCAGGTGGATTGCGGAACATGTAAAGTCGTTTCCCTCCACCCCACCCTCCGATCTCCACAGGACCCAGCTGCGGGTGCTCGAAAGGAGTCCAGGGCATGAACCCCTCACCATTCAGTTTCTCATCGTTCCACCGCAAGAGCTTTAGGTTGTCTTCCTCTGATAATTCACGTAGTAGTGAAAAGTACCAGTCTTTTTCAATGCCCGCCTCTTTGTGTATATCCCACAACTCAACGGTGCAGGAAATGATGCCAAGCTGACCGTACAAGTAATCCGTTGCTGTTCCCATCCGTGGATGCATGCCTGGCCAGCTGAAACTCTCTTCGCTTGAGAGCACTGGATAACCGGTCGCTTCTTCTCCCATCTTCCCGATACGTTCAAATAGGGACCGATCTGCAAATGGCACAGGCTTCCCGGCAATGTGGGTTGGAGGCAAGATTATCCCGGCATTGGTATGATAGTCGATCGCACCAGCAATGTTCGGATGTGCCGTATGAAACCGAACCACTGCCTCAATCTCTGGCTCCGACAGAGGGTAATCGCCAGAACCATATTCCTCCCCCTCAGGACCCCAACCGTACGGATACTGCCGATTCAGATTTCCATCTCGTGGTTTTGGAATTATAATCTCCGCACCGTCGTACTCCTCGATCCATCCTTCTGGCATTATTCGATAGTACTCGCCACCGAACTCATCCGGCTTTCTTTGGATCATCAGGCGCGGATCTTTCTCTGAGACCTTCCACTCTCCATTCTTATCCTTGATCCGCATGTCGACAATGACCCCATCGCCGTTGATGTCCGCGTAATGTAATCCAGGGCCCACCTGCTCATCCCCCGGCAGGTAACGCCCATTGCCAATGTATTCGTAGAATGGCGTGGTCATTACGATCTCGGCTCCATCTGGATTTAACCGTGGGAGTATGTAAAACGTGCGCGTATCTAGTAGTCGCGTGATCATCTCGTCTTTGCCGTATTCGGACAGTAACCGCCAAGCAATGTAAAGTGCCACAGTTGATCCGGCCAGTTCCTCAGGGTGAGTATTGGCATCGATAAAATACCCAGGTTTTTTGTCTGCCTCAGGCCCCATTGAACTCGTGATCTCCAGCATCCATAGATCCCGTTCTCGATGACCCTTCCCAATCGAGTATACGCTGGCTAGTTCCGGATATACATTCTCCCACTCTAAAACAATTGACTTGAGTTCCTCGTATTTGTAATATCGGCTGCAATCGAACATCAGACCATTGCCTCTTCTTTGTTTTCCTTGAGCAAGCACATAATTCATATTCTACATGGTGGAATAATACAACCGAATACGGATTACAAATGCATGCCCGCACTCGCCACTCGGTCAATAATGTCCACGAGGAAGTCAACTTCCATTTCCTGAGCATCCTCATTGTAGATGCCCGCACAGTGCGAAGTAAGCACGACGTTTTCAAGCGAAAGAAGAGGATTATCCCGCTCGGGAGGCTCCTTCCAAAAGACATCCAGCCCAGCTCCTGCAATCTCCCCATTTACGAGGGCTTGGTGAAGGGCCTCTTCATCAACCAACCGACCGCGTGCCGTATTGATTAAATAGGCACTATTTTTCATCTTCTTGAGCTCCCGCTCACCAATCATTTTCTCCGTCTCCCGGGTGACCCGTGTGTGAAGGCTTACAAAGTCAGCCCGTTCCAATAGCTTATCAAACGATTCGAACTCGACGTCAAGCCTTTTCTCGTCCCTAGCTTCAAGCCGATGGGGATCATAATAAAGAACCTCCATCTGAAAGGCTTTGGCTCGCTGTGCAACCAGTCGCCCGATTGTCCCAAGTCCAATCAGCCCCAAGGTACGTCGGTAAAGAACATCCATGCCCTGCACGTCAGACCAATTGAAGGTGTAGTCTCGCTGACTCGTGATTTTCGGTTTGATGTCACCGGGGTAAAGGCTATGCTTCGTCTTATAGTCAACTTCCGGCAAGCTCTTGGCCAAGGAGAGCATAAGCAATATCGTGTGTTCGGCCACACCCAGAAGAGCAGGGGAGTAGATGGTCTCGATAGGAATCCCGAGCTTGCCAGATGCATTCAAATCGACGTTTCCCGTTCCAGGAGCCATAGTCACGATCAATTGAAGGTTAGATGCTAAATCTAGCAACTTGGCGGACACGTCCTGATCTTTCACAATTAGGATGTGTGCTTCGCTCAACTGCTTCTTTAGTCCATCTTCTCCATCAGCAATAATCAAGTGATAGTTTGACGAGACCTCTCGTTCTCTGAGGCTCGTCATCTGGCTATCAGTGAGTGGATTGGTAAAAAGAATGTTCTTAACTGTCATCAAGTCCTCCTTTTCTGCGCTTTTCTTCTTTCATCAATCTTTTCGCTCCAATAAGTCTTGCACCGCTTACGAGCAAGCAAGAAACTGGTTCTTCCTGCGAAAGTCTCTCACCACACACCTCGCTTTGTCTCCGATTCTGCCAAGGCTCCCGTTCCCACTAGTCTCCTTGGAGTTTGCGGACTAATCGCTTCATACGCTTTAGTCCTTCTTTCAGGTCCGCATCATCGACCATCAATGAGCCGCGTATGTAGTCACGAGCCCCTTTGCCGTAACCATCACCTCCACCGATCCTGAGATGTTCTTCTTCCAATAACCGACGTGAGAACTCAGAGCCAGTTACCCCAAGGCTAGATACGTTCACAAAAAAGACATAGCTCCCCATTTGTGTGCCATAGCTCAATCCCATTTCATCCAAGGCAGTAATCCACATTTGCCGTCTTCGAGTGCAGTCCCCTATCACCTCGTCCCACCACCCTTGCGGACCAGTAAGAGCCGCAAGCGCCGCTCGCTGTGACAAGGCTGGAGCACAGATACTTATGGAATGTTTGATAGGAAGCATTCCTTCAATAAAAGGAGCGGGAGCAGCAATATAACCGACCCGAAAACCCGTCATGGCGTATGCCTTGGAGAAACCGTTGACAACAATGGTGCGTTCCGCCATGCCAGGCACGCTAGCGATACTGCAGTGCTCATACCCTTCGAATATATATCTCTCATATAATTCATCGGAAAGCACGATAAGGTCATGTTCAATAGCGATTTGGGCAATTTTCTCCAAAACTTCTTTCGGCAGTACTGTTCCCGTTGGGTTGTTTGGCGTCGTCAGGGCGATCATCTTGGTGCGATCCGTAATCTTCTTCTCGATTTCTGTGGGGTCAACAATAAAAGCATCCTTTTCAGATGTACTAATTTCTACAAGCTTGGCCCCACTTACGGATGCCCAACGTACGTACTCGTTGTAGCGAGGCGAAGGAAGAATAATTTCATCTCCGGGCTCAAAGAAAGCTTGAAATGTTATTGTTAGGGCTTCCTGAGTGCCCGTTGTAACCATGATTTCGGTCTCAGGATTGAATCGAAGGTCGTTGTCCCGTGCCAGTTTTGCGCAGATGGCTTCTCGAAGGTCCGTATAGCCCAGCCACGGTGTATACTTAGTGTATCCCTCGTCCAAAGCTACTTTGGCAGCTTCAATAATATGCTGCGGGGTTTCGAAGCTAGGGGTTCCACTGCCCACGTTGATGAGTCCCACAAGTGGCACAGATGTTTGGATCCCAAGTGTCTCACGTCCGATCTTCGCTCTTTGAGTGAACAATCTTTCCACAAGTCCCTTTGCTTTCTTACGACTCATATCCGATCCGAACCTCCTTTGAAATTCACGAACCCTTCTTTTCGATGTTTGTTAGTGTTGGTGTGTGATAAAGTCCAACTTTGCTGTGGGTTAATCCTAAATCCACAACCATTTCTGCCCACTTAAAAGCTACTGCTGTTGGATCTAATACCGGCACACGCAACTTTTGCTCTATACTTTCACTATAACCTGCCATCGCGGCACACCCCATGATAATAACTTCAGCCCCATCTTCATCTACCATTTTTTTAGCAAGGTAAAGTCCTTTTTGCTTGGTCTCTTCTGGCTTTGCATCCAGCTCAGCAACCGATAGACCTAAGGGGCGGATTGAGGCTAAGCGATCAAGAAGTCCCGCTCGTCTTATATGGAGTTCCTTCATCGCCACGCGAGGTTGCTTCTCCGTCATAATGCTGAATTTATTGCCAAGTGTTATCGCTAGGGCAAGCGTCGCCTCTTCCATAGCGATGACGGGTATATCTGAAATTTCGCGGGCCGCTTCAACACCGGCATCGCAAAAGCACCCCAAGATGATCCCATCAAAATCCTCCTTATTGGCTTTGCGCACAACCTCTAGCATGGCTGGAACCGCGTACGCCTCGTCATATGACGAGTCGATCGCTATGGGTCCACTATCTGGGCATACGACCTCGACCTCGGTATCGGAACGTTTGATCTTCACTACTACATCGCGCATTTTGTCCGTGATCGTTTTCGAGGTGTTTAGATTTATAAGAAGTATTTTCATGACCGACCCTCGGGATGTCCTGACTCATTTCTGGATGTTCTTGGAGATTGCACCTTTTGGTTTACCCAATGGGTAGGAATGTTATGCCGTTCATAAAACTCGTCCATTTGGACACGTTTTCCTGTCTTTGCTGATTCGATGCACGCATGTACAACACATAATGTCTTAATATGATCCTTACCACTAGTCTCGAAGATGGTTTTATCATCTATGCCCTTAAGGAAGCTTTTTAGAAGTTCCTGACTATCGTCTGTAAAGGCCGCAACCTTTGGAAGGTCAACAGGCATCAACGGCTCTATGTCGTCTTCTTCTTTGAAGTTTCTTCCCGTCAGTGACAATTCCGGTTGAAATCGAGACACCGATAGATTGCAAAACTGTCGCTTCTGAACCAGAGTTCCTCCGGGAAAATCGATCTGCCAGAGGAAGCGCAACCGATTCGAACCCGATGTCCAGGTTCCCATGTAGTTGGCATACATTCCATTTTGGAATTTTAATAGTACGGAGACGTTGCTGTCATCCTGGTAGGTGCTCCACGGCGGATTCCACGTATCTGCCTGCACCCATTCAACATCGGACGCGAAGCAGTACCTCATTAAATCCAGATGATGAACAGATTGCTCGAGGAGCATCGGCTGTTCTTGAGTCATACAGTAGCTGTTCAAGTCTGCTCGATGGCCGTCTCGGTGTCTGATATAGGTAAACTGGGAAAATGAGGGTTCTCCCAGTTCTTTCCCCAGAACATACCGGCGAATGGCTTGGCTAGGGGCCAAATAACGGAAGTTCATCGAAACACCGACCTGAAGTTTCCGTTCCTCCGCCGCTGCCACAATCTCGATCGCTTCATCCAAGTCTTCAGTCAGGGGTTTTTCTGCCAGCAGATGAAGCCCCTTCTCAAGACCCAGCATCGCTTGTTCATGGTGAACTTCTGGTGGGGTTACTAACAACAGAATGTTAGCTTCTACATCGTCTAACGCTTGGGGAAGGTCATCGTAACATGGAACCGAAGCGAATCCAAGATCGCTGGCTCGTTGTTGAAGACGACCAAGATTACGCGCTACAAAAGCGACCACATTACAGGAAGGTATAGCTCGAATTACTTTCGCCCATTGTACGCCGCGCACTCCTAGGCCAACCTGCACAATTCTAGCTTTCATACTGCCCCTCCGTTTTCAACCAAGCTAGGTACGAAGCAAGTCCTTTCTCTAATGTATAAGTCGGTTCATATCCCATCTCGGTCCGCAATCGAGCGATGTCAAGAGGGCCTCGTCGATTATCCGTGTTAATCCGTACGTTGGCCTCATTCTCGCTTACCAATGCGTACGTACTCCCCGGGATTTCTTGTTCTAGTAAGTGCAACACTTCTTGAGTTGAATACCCCACTCCTGCACTAATATTGTACACGGAGCTTGGCACGTGACGTGCACTTAACAGCATGTGAACCGCCTTGGCAACATCTTCGACATGCGTCCAATCACGCAGAGCAAGGACATCATTGATTCGTATCTCCTCACCTTTAAGTGAGCAACGCGCCAAATCACAGATAGTGGACATTTGTACGCGGGAACCCGTTGGCCTTTCCATTGGCCCATAGGTCCAACCAAGGCGTAAGGAGACCGCGCCAAGCTGGAACAGCGCAGCATAGCGCCGGACGAGGTACTCCGAAGTGCTCTTGGTTATTGCGTAAAGGGTCTTGCCATTATGAGGATGGTCTTCCCTAATCGAGCGACCCTCTGGGGAAGAGCCATAGATCGCACCCGAACTGATGAAAACCAACCGCTGAAGGCTGGTTAGTGACCGAGCCAACTCAAGCAGATTAATAGTCCCCATGAGATTCACTTCGAGCATCCGTTGATAGCCACCGATAGCATTAGTGTTCCATGACGTAATTGCAGCTGCATGAACGATGTATTCCACAGGATAGGTACTGATAGCAGCACGCAACGCTGTCAAACGAGACACATCACCAGTCACAAACTCAACTCGGGCCAGCGCATCATCGAGATAACGCTTGGCACGCTCGTCGTCGGCTGACACATCAAGTGAAAGCACATCCAATTTGTGTTGAGCAAGGTGTCGCACTAGATTGATGCCCACAAATCCATTTCCACCAGTTACGAGTACCGCCATTGAACATGTCCTTTCACTTGGATTGAGAATCTAAATCTTCGGCACTCCCTACCCGATGACGCGTTCACCTCCCAAGAATACCATCTCTACTTTGCGTAGATCCTCTAAATTGGATAACGGATCCCCATCGACCACAATGACATCAGCCAGGAGATCTTCTTGCAGGGTGCCCCATGTATCAGAAACACCGCATAACTGGGCTGAATTACTAGTTGCACAGGCAATCGCCTCCAAGGCATTTTCACAGATTCCGTATTCCAGCAACAGCTGAAGCTCGGTTACAATTTCATTGTGAGGTACGAGCGGACTTCCAGCGTCTGTGCCCATGCAGATCTTTACGCCTGCCTTGGAGGCTTTTGCTATACTTTCATACCGTGATGTATCGTTCATCTGGCGTTTTCGGCGCTCGACAAATGTAGGTGACAAACCAAACTCTTCACCATGCCGTGCTTGTAGTGTTACAGGAGAGAAAGTGGTCACAATAAATGTTCCCTTCTCTGCCATCATTTTGCATGTCTCATCATCCATGGTGCCCGCGTGTTCAACTGAATCAAAACCTGCCTTGACCACTCGCTTGATGCATTCAGCAAACGTGGCATGCGCCGTAATCTTCTTCTTCGCGCGATGCGCTTCATCAACCATCGCTTCCAGTTCCTCATCGGTAAACTCGACTACAGAGCCGCACCCCATCACCTTTATGACATCCGCGCCGCCCTTTATTTGCTCACGGATAGCTTTACGCACTTCATCAACACCATCTACCTCTCGACAGGCCCACCATGTATGGCCCCCTGTCATGGCGATGGCTTGACCACTAACGATCAACCGAGGGCTGAGGACGATCCCTTTGTCGGCCGCTTCCTTGGCATACAGATTGAGTTTATGGACACCCAGATCACGGACCGTCGTCACACCAGCCTCAAGAGAGCGTCGCATATTCATAGCAACCTTGAAAGTGCCAATGGCTGTCGAATCGTACATCGATTGGAGTCTGATATCTTCCTTCCCATCCCAACCTAAGTGGGCATGGCTGTTGAAAAATCCCGGAAGGATTGTCTTTCCAGAGGTATCGATCACAGTTGCTGCTTGGTCGAACGAGACTCTGCCAGCCTTTCCCACCGATCGAATCTTATCATCCTCCATGACCAGGGCAGCATCCTGAATAGGAGGTACGCCACTTCCAACTATTAACTGACCGCCTTTGAGCACTAGCTGCATAGTTATCACTCCTTAAAGTTCTGAGAACTTCTTGAAAAGTCTTTCTTGCTTATTCCCCTCGTGGCTCATCAAGGTGAACTTGCCTTAGCTCCTTCGCAGATTGATAGATAGCAAGCGCGAGCGCGAGAGAACTACGTCCATCGTAACCTGTTATCCAGGGTGAGCGATCTTCGCGAATTGCCCCTACAAAGTCACGCATTTGCCTCTCAAAGTGGTCATAGTGTTCGTATTCCTGAACGAATGACTCCTCCTCACAGCTCAGCTCAACACTCTTGCCGAAAGTTATGCGCAACTGCCCCTTGGAGCCGAAAACCTCTGTTTCCCATCGCCCCATTGCCAAATAGCTTGGTGAGTTCTCAATAAGCGTTGCGACGACACCATTCTCAAACTCAACAATGACACTTAAACCGTCCTCACATTCCGTTTCTTGCGAATAGGTTCGTGTGGTTGCGTAGACACTGGCAGGTTCGTCTCCAACATACCACAGGAGACGATCCAGGGCATGGATACCGCCATACATCAAGACCCCTCCGCCAGCGATATCTTTATCCCAAACCCATGAGGGAACGTGCTTCCCTCCCTGAGAGCAAAAATTATCTATTACCATTGACATATGGCCAAGTTTTCCCTCATCAATGAGATGTTTTGCTTCAAGAATCTCGGATCGGAAACGATGTACATACCCTACTGCAAGCTTAAGATTCTTCTCTTCAAATATCTCAATTAGCTGGTCAGCTTCGGCTAAAGTCATGCACATCGGCTTTTCGAGCAATACGTGCAGACCTCTCTCTGCTAGAAGCAATGTGGTTTCGTAATGTAGGCTATGCGGGAGACAGTTTACCACCGCATCTAAGGCAGTATTACTCGCAAGTAACTGTTTGTAGTCATGGTAGAATGCAGCTTTGTTAAATTTGGCAATTTCTTGTCCTCTAACTTCGTCGATGTCGACAATTGCTGAGATTTTCACTCCTTGGATCTTCTCAATGGCAGCAATATGCTTAACTCCCACTTGCCCTACCCCTAGAATTGCCAACTTAATTGTCATTTCCTGTGATTCTCCTTTAAAAAGGAGGCCTCAAGGAATTTTTGTAAAAGCACTACGCACTGATTCAAATCGGACTCATTGAGCGTCTCAAAAGGACTGTGGGTATATCGTGTGGCAAAAGCAAGAAGTGCTGTAGGAATTCCTGATTTGATGAGCGCAGCACCATCACTGCTATAGTGAGGGAAAATTGCGTGCTGAATGGGGATTTCAGCAGCTTCCGCACACACTGAAATAGCTTTCGTCAAGTAACGATCATAGTGTACACTCATATCGTGATGAACCAAGATAGGCCCATCTCCTAGTTGTGTTGGCATATCTTTACGTTGAACACCGGGGACATCTCCTGCAAGTCCAACATCTAATGCTACAGCAAAGTCAAAGGCCCGATTACGCTCTAGAGACTCAGCACCGACTAATCCCATCTCTTCCTGAACGGTAGATGCAAAGAAAACATTATACTTAAGTTTGTCCTTCTTCAGGTGTGATAACAACTCTGTCATAATGGCCAACGCAGCTCGGTCATCCATCGCTTTTCCTGTAATCAGGTTACCCAATCGTCTGGTTGCTGGATTCCATATAACGGAATCCCCAACATGAATTCCCCTTGCCATTGCCTGGTCTGCACTGGAAGCCCCAATATCGACGAATACATCATTCCAGTCCAATATTGCTTTATCCCGCAGTAGAGGTGGGGCAACATGTCCAGAGATTGCAACAAATACCCCGTGCGCATTGCCTGTGTCCGTCTGAATGAGCGCTGGTTGCCCAACAAGAAAGGTATCACGCGCAGGCCGACCCAAACTCGTGTTTTTAGGTGTAATCCATATATAGCCTTTCTCATCGATACTTCGGACCAAGAAACCAATTTCATCAGCGTGGGCCTCAATCAACAATTTGGGACCAGTCCCACCAACATGGGCGACCAAATTCCCAACGCCTTCAATTTCCAGGCTCTCGACGTAGGGTTTCCAGCGTTCATAAAGCCAACGGTTGACAGGCTGCTCAAAGCCACCCATACCTGGTAATTCTGTTAGCGTTTTAACAATTTCGTACACCCAAACCTCCTTCTCAGGTCTCTCAATCTATGCCTGCACGCCACTGCCAAGGGCCTTTAGTATTATATGGCTATATTTTATAAGAAGAATTATTCTAGTGGGTTCTCATGTCCCTCAACCGGCATCATGAACTCCAAAGGCAATGCTACGTCTTCTGGGTTGATAAAATTACACATTCCTTCAAGAGCGCCCTTATGCTGGCCCAACTTAATGCCCATCCCAGCCTCTCTAGCTTTTCCAACGTGGTAATCAAGATTTGTTGTCTCAAAAGCAATATGAGAGACGCCTTCACCTTTTTTATTGATGATCTGATGCCCGCTAAATTCCACTGGTAATTCAAGGCCTTCTACAGTCTTCGCTTTCTTGGATGGATCAGTGTACTCGTTAAAAAAGAACGTGACCCCAGCGACATGCAATACACCGATCTTCATCTTGTTTTCAGAAATATCAACAACCTTGCCCTCGCAATCAAGAAGAGATTCCCACGCATTAAGCGTCGTCTTCGCATCGTTAACCGTAACACCAATGTGATGAATTCGAGTTACCTTTCCTTTTACCATTTATCCCACCTCCTGGAAATAACTTGCCTTTATTAGGCTATCTGCCCAAAATCGCAGTATCTTCGCCAAGTAAGTCGGGTTACTGTCTTGGCGGGCAAGAGTACAGTGCCCTTTTGCTATGGCGCAATCCAACATCGATCAGTCCTTCGCACACCTTGAACGCCACCGCTGTCGGGTCAAGAACAACGATTCCCAACTCCCGCTCTACATCCTCTGCATATCCAGCCATCCCCGCACAGCCAAGAATCATCACTTCGGCCCCGTCTTCCTCGATTGCCTGGTGAGCCACCTCCAGGATACGGGCTTTGGTCGCTTGAGGATCGGCATCGGTCTCGCTGACGGACAGGTTCAGTGTCCGCACCGAAGCCAGTGCCGACTCCAGACCACAAGCACGCACCTTTCTCTCCTTAGTTGGGATGCGCTTGGCCAGGGGAGTGAGAATCGTAAATTTGTGGCCGAGCACCGCAGCGATATGCAACGTAGTTTCCTCAATGCCCATAACAAGGATATCCGATTGCTCTCGAGCCGCTACCAGCCCGGGGTCGGAAAAACAAGCGATGATCACCGCGTCGTAATGCTCCTCGTTGGCTTGCCTGACAAGCTTGAGCATCAGTGGTACCGCTTGTGTTATGTCGCTTGCCGACTCAATCGCTGGAGGAGCCCCAACTGTGGCGATTACTCTTACTTCGGTATCATTCCGTTTAATCCGTTCAAGCTCCGAACGGATATGCCCGGTCATCTCCTCGGAGCTGTTCGGATTGATGATCATGATTCTCATGAAGGTTCTCCTTCTGTATTTTTCGAGTCTCGTCCAGCGCGAAGCGCCGCTCGATTAAGCTCGGCATACTTCGTGGGAACTCGGCCCACAACCACCTCTTCCCAGATCTTGAATGGAACATCGAGCAATGTCGAGAATACCCCTAACATCACTACATTCGTGACCTTTACGTTTCCTATCTCTTGTGCTACACGTGCGGCGTCTACAAAGTGAACCGCTTTTGCTGTATTTCGGAGGATCTGTTCGATCTGATTCTTGGCGGGATAGCTTGCTGAGCCACTGCTGACGGAAACCGGGGGAACCTTTTTTGTATTAACCACAATCGTGCTTTCCGAATGAAGGAACTCGGCTCCGCGCAGGGCTTCCAATGGCTCAAACGCTAGTAGGTAATCTATCTCTCCTTTTCTCACTACCGGGGAAGCCACTCTCTCTCCCCACCGCACATGACTCAACACGCTTCCGCCACGCACTGCAAGTCCAAGGACATCCGATTTCTTCACGTCATACCCAGCGCGCATCCCAACTTCAGCAAGAATATCACTCGCTAACAGGGTTCCTTGCCCACCAACACCTGCTACCAGAAAGTTCATCGTTCACCTGCCTCGTCAGTCATCCCAGATTGGATTGCGCCAGTAGGGCAAATCTGTCGGCAGATGTCGCATCCTACACAGAGTGCGGGATCGATCTTGGCTTTAGCTTCGCCCGTCTTTTCGTTTATCTCCTCGGATTTGATAATCGCCGGACAACCCAACTTGAAGCAGGTTCCACACGCAATGCACTCATCTGGATTCACGGCATAGGGAGGCTTTGGCGTACGGTCAAGCTGTGCGCACAATCCCTTGGTAATCAATACAGAAGGACCATCGTAAGCCAAACACTCCTTCAATCCGTTCTCTACCGCGCTCACGTCAAAAGCATTCACTGTCAGCACCTTCTTCACACCCATCACTTGCACCAACGGCTCGATCTCCACATGAGGAGCTTCCTCACAGTGTAATGACCAACTCGTGCCTGGATTATCCTGATGCCCTGTCATTGCAGTCGTGCCATTGTCCATGATGATCACGACACCGCGGCTGCCGTTGTGTACCATGTTCAACAGCGGAGGCATTCCGGAGTGAAAGAATGTGGAATCGCCGATCGTCGCCACGGCACGCTCGGGGAGCCCGGCGATTGACATGCCGTGCAGCACACCGACACTCGCCCCCATGCACCCCATTGTATGCTGAGCATTGAACGGTGGTAGGCACCCCAGGTTGTAACACCCGATGTCACCTGCCACCGGCATCTTCATCTTATTCAACCAATAATAGGTGGACCGATGAGGGCACCCAGGGCATAGAACGGGCGTCCGCGGTGGAAGTCCCTCAGGTGCGGTCACTGTGGAGGCTGACCGCTTGTGTTGGTGAATGAGCCCGGCATTCAAGGCGAGCTCGGCCAATGTGTCGGGGAGCAACTCATCATATGGAGGAAAAATTTCTTTACCCACTACATCGATCCCCATCGCCTGAATCTGTTCCTCCAGGAATGGATCGAGTTCCTCGATTACTACGAGCTTGTCTACCCTGTCAGCAAAAGACCGAATCATCTTCTTGGGCAGGGGAAAGCTCATCCCCAGTTTGAGAAACGATGCCTGCGGAAAGACCTCCCGCGCGTACGCGTAGGTCACGCCACTTGTGATTATTCCCAGATTCTGATCACCCAATTCGATTCGATTGAACGGTGTGTCTTCGGCGTAATCGGCGAGATTAATCAGTCGTTGTTCGACAACTGGATGGCGCTTCTTAGCCCACATTGCGGTGCAGACGTATTTTTCCTGGTTGCGGATGAAGGGACCAACCTCATCGGGAACGGAGGCACGCTCGCCAAGGGTGACCACGCTCTTGGAGTGCGAGATCCGCATCGTGGTGCGCAGGAGCACGGGGGTGTCGAACCGCTCCGAAAGGGCGATCGCCTCTATCACGAAGTCTTTCGCCTCCTGGGAATCTGCCGGCTCAAGCAGGGGGATCTTGGCGAGCTTGGCGTACCAGCGATTATCCTGCTCGTTCTGCGAGCTGAACATCCCTGGATCGTCGGCGGTCACGATTACGAGTCCGGCCTCGATTCCTGTATACACAACGTACATTAGGGAGTCGGATAAGACGTTCATCCCTACCTGTTTGGTAGTGACGAGGGCTCGCCGTCCAGAGTATGCAGCGCCCGCCGCGGCATCCATGGCTACCTTTTCGTTTGTCGACCATTCTGCATAGATCTCGTCCTTGTATTTCTTGGCGATGGCTGCGAGGATCTCCGAGCTAGGCGTCCCCGGATAACCAGTGGCAATTTGAACCCCTGCCTCATACGCACCGCGAGCGATGGCCTCGTTCCCCGATAGTAATGCTCTGTTCATTCCTGCATCCTCCTGGCTTTGCATTACCTGATGTTATCAGATTCCATCTCAATCAACGCATCCACTGCTACAACCCCCTGTCCTGCAGGGAGGACGAGCAAGGGATTGATATCGAGTGCATGGATCCGATCGCTCCAGTGACTCGCCAGCTGTCCGACCTGAACAAGTACGTCAACCAGCGCTGATTCGTCCCCCACTGGCTTTCCGCGGAATCCCTGCAGCAGACGGCTTGCCCTGGTCTGATAAATCATCTCGATTGCTTCGTCGCGCGATAATGGCGGGATGCCTAGTACACGGTCCTCGAATAATTCGACCGCCGTTCCACCCAGGCCAAAGAGAACGATGGGACCAAAGTCAGCATCCTTAGAGATTCCCACAATCACCTCTACAACTACAGCCGTGATCATCTCTTGTACGAGGACCCCCATAATCTTAGCATCCAGAGTATACCGCAACGCGTTTTCCATCACCTGTCGGTAGGCACGACGAAGGTCCGTTTCATGTTCAATGTTTAGCCGAACGATTCCAGCCTCGGTTTTATGGGGGATTTCAGGAGAAATCAACTTAAGAGCCACCGGCCCTCCGATCTTCCGAAACGCATCGATAGCTTCATCGGCAGTGTGACACAGAACCTCCCGTGTGCAGGGGATATTATATTCGGATAACAATTTCTTGGCCTCGTCCTCCATGAGTATCTTCGTATCGCGGCCAAGGAAGCCAGCCCCTTTGCGCTCTCCTGTGTTCAGTCGCGCTACAGCACAGCCCTGCAGGAACTTCGCAAAATTAACCACATGGTGAACGGCACACAATCCTTCTCTTGTACCTTGAAGCAGAGGTACACCACCTTTCTCGAAGATCTCGCGAAGCCCAGGATGAAGCCCTCCCGAGAGGTTACTTATTGCCACAATGGGCTTTCCGCTCTTCTTAGCCACATCCGCCGCAGCTCGAGCAACAACGCTATACTGCTTCACTTGCCCCCGCGCCAGCCCTTCCGGGGCATCCTGTGACACTACTACTATATCGACATCCTCCTCTCCAGCTGCTGCTGCCATACTGGGAGGATAGGTTTCGTCGATTTTTCCGCTCCCCCAAGCATCCAGTGGATTAGAGACATTAGCGTAAGGCGGGAGCACCTGTTGAAAGGCCTTTTCTGCTCTTGCCGACCAATTCGGGAATGTCAAGTCCAGTCCCGCGGCCAGATCGCCCACAAGCCCGATCTCGCCACCAGAGACAGTAATCATCCCTACTCTGTTCCCTGATGGAAGATTCCCGTTCAGCACTACCAGTGCCGCTGCAGTCTCCAACATTTCATCCAGGTCATTTACACTAATAACTCCGTACTTCTTGAACACTGCTTCATAGACCGCATCAGAGCCAGTTAGCGCCCCAGTGTGTGTTATGGCGGCCTGCTGTGCCATCTCAGAGCAGCCCACCTTAAGCACAATAATCGGTTTTCCCGCCTCACGTGCGCGGCACGCCACTTCTATGAACCTCCGGGGCTTCCGAAATTGCTCAACAAAGGCAAGAATAATTTCTGTATCTGGATCGTTAACCATGTAAGAGATGTAGTCAGTGCTATCGAGTACTGCTTCGTTACCGCTCGATACAAGAAGGCTGTATCCAAGACCGCGATCGCTGTTTGCCAGTGCTAAGCAAATTGAGCCGCTCTGAACTACTGCACCGATCTTTCCTGCGCGCAGTAAAGGCGAGACTGGAGCGCTGTAGGTCGCCACTCTCGCGACTGGGTTCAATAATCCCACGCAGTTAGGACCACAAAACGCGATCTGATTCTGACGACAGAAATGTTCAAGCTTTTGCTGGAGGGCCTTTCCCTCTGGTCCGGCTTCACCAAAACCACTGGCAAACGCCCATGCCGCTCGCGCTCCAATCGCTGCGGCCTCCTCCAAAACAGGAAGAACTCTGTCGCGACCGAGGAGAATGGCCACGAATTCCACCCGATGGCCACCCTGATACACGTCATTTAGAGAAGAGTAGCACTCCCGGCCGAGTACCTGTTTATATTTGGGGTTAACCGGATATACATCACCTTCATACCCAAGCTGCTGAAGGTTCTCCAGCACCTGGCGCCCGGGGCCAGGATGTTCAGAGGCTCCCACGACAGCGATGGAGGCGGGTTCAAGTAGTGGTCGAAGGTCTAGTGAATGGCTTGCCATATTCCCCTACTTTCTACCACACCGGGGTGCGCCACTCAGGGTGGCGCGTATCAATTCCTCTCACGATCTCTCCATACGCCTTCCGTATCGCTCGACCGATCGGCCCAGGTTTGCCATCTCCAACGGGTAATCGATCGACTGACGCTACGGGCATGATTTCCCATCCTGTACCGATGAAGAAAAGCTCATTACAAACGTACAGCTCGGTGCGATCGATCACTCTTTCCTCAAAAGGCATATCCAATACTTCTGTGACGATCTTCCCCACCGTGTCTCGCGTTACGCTCTCCAGGATGCTGCTTGTAATCGGCGGAGTAATAACCGTGCCATTGCGAACGATGGCCAGACAGGCACCCGGTCCCTCTGTCACCTTCCCCTGACCGTCCAGGAGGATAGGCCAATCATATCCACTGACATTGGCCTCCATGGCAGCCAATCGTCCGTTATGGTAGTTGGAAAAGCACTTCAACCGTGCAGGAAGAACGTTGTCGGCAATGCGTGTCCAGGAACTTACGCAAACGTCGATTGCATGATCTGCGTCTCGATAAGAGGTAAACGGCCAGGAATCGATGATTAATTCCGTTTCTTTTCCAGGTACTGCTTGCAAAAGCTCGCGCACGATACCCTTTTGAAAGATATACGGCCGAATGTAAACGTCACGCCGGTACTCGTTGGCGCGTAGCGTATCAAGGACGAACTGTATCAGTTCCGCCAACGTATACTTAAAACCGTAGCGAACCATCTTGATAGAGGCAAGAAACCGTTTCAGATGATCATTCAGGCGAAAGACATAGAGCTGCTTATCCGCCTCGTTCCAGTACGCCTTAATCCCCTCAAAGATTCCAGCGACCGAAGCATGTCCTACCGAGTTGACATGAATCGTCGCCTCTTCCCAAGGGATGATCTCCCCGTTACGCCAGAGATAGGTTGCGATTTCCTCGTCGTAGATGTTCATGTTGTCTAGCCTCCATCTGGAAGACTTCAGGGTCCGAAAAGAAGCCACTTGTTTCGCAATGCGGAACTTGGTTTTACTATTTTAAGATACTGCCTTTGTTTCTCCTTGTCAAGTCGATGCCGGAAAATCGTGCAATGTTTAAGCTAGTGCCGACCGTTGCCCCGCGTTTCCCCAGCGGCTATTCTCTAAAAAAAGGAGGTACTACCGATGAAGCGAATCGGAATTCTAGGAGGCGTCAGCGCGGAGTCGACGGTCGGCTACTACCTTGCTATCACTCGGGAATACATTCATCGTCATGGGGACATGGGCTATCCGGAAATCATCGTGTACAGCGTGAACTTCCAGGAATTCCTGGACTGGCAAAATACTGGGCGATGGGACCTCACTGCTAACCGGATGGCGGAGATCTTTCAAGCCTTGGCTCACGCCGGGGCTGATGTGGGTCTTATCGCTACCAATACACTGCACCGCGTATTTGACGAGGTAGCGGCCAACTCCCCCATCCCCCTTATCAGCATCATCGAAGCAACAGCCAAGGCAGCCCTGGAGGCTGGCCTTTCCAAGGTGGAGCTTCTCGGAACCCGATTCACCATGGAGGAGTCATTTTACCGGGAAGGCTTGGCCCGCCATGGGATCACGGCTTTAGTCCCCAGCTCAGCGGACAGGTCGACCCTCCATCGAATCATTGTCGAGGAGCTCGTGCGAGGGGTGGTGAGTGAGGCGTCCCGCCGCCAGGTGATGGCTATCATGAAAGATCTCATAACCCAGGGGGCCCAAGGAGTGATCCTCGGATGCACTGAGCTTCCCCTACTCATCCGCCCCGAAGACGTCCGAGTGCCTCTCCTGGACACCATGCGTATCCACGCCTTGGCCGCACTCAATGCCGCCGAGGAGGAAGGGGAATGATGGGCAATCTTGGGTGTGCCAGACGCGAAATCGGAAAAAGCTCGAGCTTCAAAAAGTGGAATTTTACCGCAAAGCGATTAGAAGATCGTTTGGCAGAGCCAAAGCAGCAGCTTGAGAAACTGTACAAAAGGAGGACCAGATGACTGATAGAAGACAGGTTAATGGGAGTATTACGTTCTTTTACTACAAGGATATCGAAGCCGCAGCCAAGTTTTACGATGCCGTAATGGGTTTTGACATTATTGATGACCAGGGATGGGCAAAGATCTTTCAGATAAACACCAGCGCTTATATGGGAGTGGTAGACGGGGAGAAGGGTTTCTACCGCGTTCAGGATAAGAACGCTGTTCTGTTAACCCTTGTGGTGAATGACGTTTGGGAATGGTATGAGTACCTCAAAGGCTTTGGGGTTAAGCTGTTGACCGAGGTACAGGAAAAGGAAGACATCCAGGTGCGCTGCTTTTTTTTGGAGGATCCAGGTGGCTACGCTTTGGAGATTCAACAGTTCTTGAAGCCCGAGCTTGCGCGTACCTTCAAAGCGCGATGAGCTGGGCTCACCTAAGCGGTGTCGCTATAACTATTGCGGCGCTAAAGCGTTTGCTAGAGCTGGTAGAGTTGGCTGTACTTGTTGGTGATATAGCGCATGAAATAAGAGGGATCCGGCTCCTCACCGGTGATCAGGGTCATAAGTTCCTTTGGCTCGTATATC
>Ga0315549_1000464_pt1 | contig 48242 bp, 52 predicted proteins | sample SalMarSW160200MG_FD_203101 | JGI IMG/M metagenome (GOLD analysis project Ga0315549, IMG submission 203101) | Salt marsh sediment microbial communities from the Plum Island Ecosystem LTER, Massachusetts, United States - Salt Marsh Sediment SW1601-200 ...
TCTAGGGCTTTTACGAGGCATTTCACTGTGAGCTTTGTGGTATCTTTAAGGCTCATTTCTTCACGGTATTCCTCTGTCAATATTTTGATTACTGTTTCTTTTCCGGCGCCTTCTGCTCTAGCTTTGTAGCCTCGATATGTTCCGCTTGGATGGGTGCCAAACACGTGGTTTCCAGTTTTGTCTACTCCAGCTAAGATCATTGAAACTCCGAAGGGTCTCACGCCAGCATGTTGTGTGTAGAGCTGTTTTATGTCGCATACTCTTTTCGTTACTACTTCTACGTCTATTGGCTCATCGTATGTTAACTTGTTGCTTTGGGCGTATATCCGTGCATTGTCTATTAGGACTCTTGCGTCTGAGCTTAAGCCTACTATGGCTGCTCCTATGTGGTTGTCAAGTTTGAAAATTTTCCAAGAAGATTCCGCTTCTTCAAGGGGATCAACTGTCTCCTCTGCCCCTAAAACTACTCCTTCACGGCATTGTATCCCCAAAATTGTTGCTCCACGGTTAACCAATTCCATTGCGTATTCAACTTGAAAAAGCCGACCGTCCGGTGAGAAAACGGTTATTGCACGGTCGTACGCTCCTGGTGCTGCAAATACAGACATTAAATATCTACCTCAATGTATCTTAAACTCGCTTGCAGACTGTCATATAACAACTGAACTAAAAACCTTTTCCTATTTGTTCTGGTTTTTGGTTCAAGTCGCTGCTTTCTTTTACGGAAGATCTTGCGTTCGTCACTGTGTTCGCCTGTGACGCTCTTCTCAAGTTTTTTGCGAATGATAGTATGCTGGTGTCTCATGGAAAAACCTGTGGGTGGTTCAAGTAGTTGTCTTTGGCGCGATAGTTGGAGTCTACGGGTATTGCATGAAATTTCAACGAATACGACTTGCCCCTCGATATTTTTTAAAAACGCTATGCTCGAGAAATGGGAATATTTGATGTAGCATCAGTTCATGGCATGTTTCGCATCAGAAAGTCATGAGAGCCTAGCTAATGAAGACATGTGCTGGAGGTTCTCTGACAATTATGTGGAAATTGGCTTAAGTGTTGTTGTTGATAGGGGGAGGGGGTCTACAACAACAAATCATGAAGGTTTGGCAATGATGGTGACTTGCCACACAAAATAGGTCAACAAGGTAATTAGAACAGAAGTAGTAGTACAGCGCCCTAGGAAAAAGTGACTAGTACTTCTGAACTCTTGGCAGTTCGTTAGTTTTGCTTGTCGCAATGAAAATTAAGCTAATCTTATGGAAGGATCACCTGTTTTGAGTCTCTAAAGAAGAAATTTTATGGTACTTAAATCAGCTGGGCTTAGAATATGTTATGAATGATTAAAGCGTGCTGTATCATGAATGCGCAATATAACCTCCCTAGAATACGGCCAGAAGCATAAGCCTAATAATAGGAAAAGTGCACAGAAAGATTCAAACCCAGATTATGAAAGAATAATGTTTCTTTAGACCAACTTTCGTCAGGTAATTCGCTTATCGTACTCACAGGCAAGATCCTCCTTCCGTTTAATTGGAAACTTTTCCTTCGTAATGTGCTTATGCGTAGTTCTTTTCCAAAATTTCTGAGTGAACGCGCGCTCAGCCTAAAAAACCGCCAAAGCCGGAGAAACCTAAGAAGCCTAATTTAATACAAAGAATAGTAAGAGCAGTAATAGGAGCGTGAAAATATGGGAAAACTGAACGAGAAAGACAATGTTATATCAATGTTAAGCGGGTTCGGGAGATATCTCCATTTGTCTCTGGTTCAAACCCGGCCCTTGCACCGTAGATGGATCCTGGATAGGTGCAAAAGTACATAGTATAGGAAAATAAAAAAGGGAAAGTTGGAAGTCGCTTACTCCGTTCATTCGCCTTTCTCAAACAACAAGTAATGATTGACGTTTTATGCTATTGGTCCCGCTCCCATGCCGGCTGTTTGATAGGTGTGGAGACGCCAACCTTTTCTTTCGTATTCTTCGATTGTTTTACCAATATCCTTATGGTGCTTGATTTCTACACATTTCCATTCTTTCAATTTGACCTCACCTTAGTAGCACCTTAGAAATCCAACCCATAAAAAAGTCTCTATTACCGTTAAAAAAGAGGATGATGCGGGAGGTGTCTCCAATAGTGGAGCTAAAAACCTTTTCTTGGTCTCTAAGAGAATGTACTCGAAGACATCTTACCAATAAAATGAGCAACCTATCGATATGTAGCGAACGTAGAGGAAAATGTTAAGCGTCTTCAGTATAAAATTTGTAATGGCATAATATTAAAGTGTCATCCGTAAATTATAGGAAGGGAAGCGTTAGAAATATGGTAACAAAAAAGAAAAGTTGGGTTGAGAAACTAGCCGACAGTAAGGGTCTACCAAAAGTAGAGAAGATTACTGACAAAATGAGCGAAAGGTGGGGTACAGGCACTGTGGTTATTCCAGCGCCAATGGAAGTCAATGGAATGATGAGAAAAGCGCCTGAGGGAAAGCTTATCACCATTAATGAAATTCGAGCAGCCTTGGCGAAAAAACATAAGGCAACGATTGGTTGTCCTTTAACCACTGGCATTTTTGCTTGGATTGCAGCCAACGCTGCTGAAGAGCAAAGACAAGAAGGAAAAAAAGATATTACTCCGTACTGGCGGACATTTAAGACTGGTGGAGTGATAAACCCGAAATATCCCGGTGGAGTTGAAAGGCAGAAGAAGCTTTTGGAAAAAGAAGGACATAAAGTAGTTCAAAAAGGCAAGAAGTATGTTGTTGTCGATTACGAGAAATCGTTGATAAAGCTTTGAACTCAAGTTGTATCTTAATCTTTGTCTTCTCCTTTTTCTCTTTAAACTCTTACTAAGAGTCTTTTAAAATGGAAGATTAAGTGGGTATTTGAAGGGTTGAAATTGGAGTTTGGAAGAGACCTTATTGGTAAGTGTGGAATTTATTGTAGTGCTTGTAGACTTTATGTTCTAAAGAAGTGCAAGGGATGCTCCGGTGAAGAAGCTAAATGTTCATACTATAAATGCGTGGAGAATAAAGGGATAGATTCTTATGTTGAATGCCAAGATTTCCCATGCGAGAAACATTATGGTCCTATGGCGGTATATGCAGAAAAGTTCCTCGACTGGAAAAAACAGAAAATAACCAAAACCTAACTGGGCTCCGTAGTTTACATTTAAATTTATAATGTCGACCGTTTAACTATTGTAGAATGGTGAGTCGTTAGATGGGTTATTTGGCTGCTTGGAAAGTTTTGGAGGAAATGATTACTGATTTCCGAAATAAAGGGATAACAATTCCAGCAGACATAATAAGCAATTTGAGACATGCAAAAACTCTGATTAATGTTTTAAGAGTCGACTCGAGTCATTTAGAAACTGGTCAAAAGGTTGAGGAACATCTTCGTAGTATTGAGTCCTACCTTGTTTCTGAAGGGCAGAAAAGATTTGGAATAGCCCATGTGGAAGAATGGATTAAACGGTTGGATGAGGCAAGTATGGAAGCTATTGAAGAAGAGAAAAGGGAAACAAGATTTATTTCTGGGCTTCCACGAGAACAGAAATGGATTCGTGTTAAACCTTCTGCCGAGTTACCCATTGAAGGATTAAAGACGTTAGCTGACAAATTAAAGCTTTCATATGACATGCAAAATGACGGCTGCCTGGTTGTTTACGGCAAAGAAGAGCACATAAAAGATTTTGTTAAGAAAATGACTACGAAATACGGGTTGAAAGCTGGAAAATAGGGTTAAAAGTTTTAGCGCAATTATCATATTGTGTCGCATTAAAAACTTAGCAAGGGCGGGTAAGTATGGACGATAAACTCGTTGTAGGTTTGGCTGGAATGCCTGGATCGGGAAAATCTGTAGTTGTTAGAGTTGCAGAAGAAAGAGGTTACTGCCTCATTATCATGGGTGATGTAGTGAGAGAGGAAGCAAGGAGAAGGGGCTTGAAGCCTAATCCGGAAAATATTGGAAAAATAATGCTTGAATTACGACAGAAAGAAGGACCAGCCGTCATAGCAAAAAGATGCATGCCAAAAATAAAACAAGCAATCCGAGACAGAGTTATAATAGATGGAATAAGGAGCCTAGACGAGGTAGAAGAATTCACAAGACATTTTCCAAAATTCAGCCTCATAGCTGTTCACTCATCTCCAGAGACAAGATTTAGACGGCTTTTCCGTCGCAGGAGGAGCGATGACCCAGAAAATTGGGGAGTCTTCCGTGAAAGGGATATGAGGGAGTTAAGCGTAGGATTGGGCAACGTTATAGCTATGGCTGAATACATAATAGTGAATGAAGAAGAATTGGAGGCTCTGAAAGAGAAGATTAGGGAAATTTTGAGAAGGGTTGAGAGAAATGGATGAGGTAAGTGTTTACGTAGAAGTTGAGGTTAACCCAACAGAATCCGAAGACAAGGTTAAGAGTGCTGTTGAAAACATCTTCGGTAGCATAACCACGCAAATAAAACCTCTACGTAAAGGAAACCTTATGGTTGCTGAAGTCAAAGGGTTAGAGGTGCTTACCAAATTTTACAATTTACTTCGTAGGGAACGTATCCGTAGCGCTGCCAGAAAGGCTCTTTTTGAAGGATTGAAGGGAGATGTCATTAGTTTCTGTTTGAATAAGCAAGTTGCTTATGCGGGTCACGTATCCTTTTCTCAAGAGGTGGCGGAGTCTCCTTTGGGTCCAATAAAAGTTCGAATAGAATGTGAGAATCCACGAGAACTTATTAGTTGGCTTACCTCAAAAACAGTGTAGGATGGACGAAATGATTTTAGAAAAAGTTTACGAATATGTTGATGTTCATGCTGATAGTTTTGTTGAAGACCTTGTTAGGCTTGTTGAACAGCCCAGTGTTTCGGCAAAAGGTGAAGGAATAGAAGAATGTGCAATACTTGTTGAGAAAATGATGCAGGAAATAGGGCTTTCAACACGAATTATTCGAGGAGAACGGGGGCATCCTGTTGTTTATGGAGAAATCAAGTCGGAAAAATCTGGTAAGACTATTCTATTTTACGACCATTACGATGTACAGCCACCCGAACCTCTTGAAAAATGGATGTGCGAACCGTTTAGTGGCAAAATAGTTGATGGAAAAGTTTATGGGAGAGGAGCGTCGGACAACAAAGGTAACTTTGTCTCAAGATTGAAAGCTGTTCAAACGTTATTAGAAGTCGCGGGCGATGTGCCCGTAAACATAAAGTTTTTTGTTGAAGGAGAAGAAGAAATTGGAAGTCCAAATCTTGAACCTGTAATAAAGAAGTATAGAGATCTTTTTTCTGCCGATGCAGCCATTTGGGAGTTTGGTGGAACAGATAGGCGTGGTAGACCAAATCTGTATCTGGGATTAAAAGGAGTTTTATCCGTAGAACTGAAAGCGAGCTGTGCATCCAGAGATGTTCACTCTGCAAATGCGCCTTTAATCCCGAACGCGGCTTGGCGTCTCGTTTGGGCATTGAATTCCTTAAAGGATAAGGAAGGAAACATTTTAATCGAGGGATTTTACGATAATGTTCTGTCGCCTTCTTCTGAAGATATTGAATGTTTGAAAAGTATTCCTTTTGAAGAGGAAGAGTTTAAGAAAGAGCTTGGTTTAAAGGAGTTTTTGCAGAACAAGTCTGGACTGAAAGCCCTAAAAGCATTGTTGCATCAGCCGACATGCACTATTAATGGTTTTATATCGGGCTATACGGGGAAAGGATCTAAAACGGTTTTGCCACATGAAGCAAGTGCAAAACTTGACTTCAGATTGGTTCCAAACCAAGATCCCACTGAAATTTTCCAAAAACTCGTTAGACATTTGAAAAGGCATGGATTTGAAGATTTAGAAGTAATTAAGCATGGTTTTACTGAGCCGACGAGAACACCGATTAATGACCCGTTTGTGGAGTTGGTTGCAAAAACCGCTGAGAAAGTCTATGGTAAGAAGGCTGTGATTTATCCTACTAGTGCAGGTTCGGGTCCAATGCATCTGTTCCGAAATTTTCTGGGTTATCCAGTTGTTTCAGCTGGGTGCAGTCATCCAGAGGCTAATACTCATGCTCCGAATGAAAACTTGGAAATTGAAAGCTATGTTAGAGGCATAAAGTTCATTGCAACTTTGATCAGTGATTTTGCCTTGTGACAGGTGTTAACTTTTTCATGAAGGCTGATGTGACTGCTAAGGGCGCGGTTCTACTAGGCAAGTACGTGGCTTGTGATGCTTTTAATGAGTGTATGCCGTTAAGGGTTGTTACTCACGCTCATGCCGATCACATGGTTGGTTTGCGGAAGAGCTTAAGAACATGTGAAAAAGTTTTGATGACTAAAGCCACGAAGGATTTGATTGACGTTTTGCGTGGACCGCTTTTTCTGATGGGTGGTTATGTGGAGACGGTTGATTATGGTGAAACTCTTCAGTATGGGGAGGAGCAGGTAACATTTTTTAGAGCTGACCATATTTTGGGTGCGGCTCAAGTACTTGTTGAGGATGTTGAGGGAAAGAGGATTGTTTTTACTGGAGATTTTAGGATTGATGAGACTCCTGTTTTGGATGCTGACGTACTTGTTATGGAAGCCACTTACGGAAGTCCCTCATGTAGACGCTCTTTTGGGAGGAATGTGAGAAATTTGCTTGTTTCTGTGGTGGAGGAAGGATTGAAGCAGGGCACGGTTTATGTTTTTGGTTATCATGGGAAACTTCAAGAAGTGATGCAAGTTTTGCATAATGCTGGAGTGAAGGTTCCGTTTGTTGTGCCTGAAAGGGTCTTCCATGTTTCTAAGGTTTGTGAGAAGCATGGTATGCGTTTTGGACGTTTGATGTTGTCTAGGGAAAGGGAAGCAAAAGAGTTGTTAGAAAGGGATTCATCGTGCGTAGCTTTTTGTCATATGGCTTCTGGAGGCAAGGTTGGCTTAGGCGGTTTCCGTGTTTATGTGAGTGGTTGGGAGTTTAATTCTCTCTGCCGTCAGATTGCGGATAAGGAGTATGTGGTTGCTTTAAGCGATCATTCAGACTTTGATGGGTTGATGGCGTATGTTAGACGTTCAAAGCCTAAACTTGTGATTACTGATAATTTCCGTGCTGGTCACGCTGAAACGTTGGCTAAAGAAATTCGTAAACGTTTTGGATTTTCTGCTGTGGCGCTTCCAAAGAAATAGTTGCCTAACTGTTTTTGTTTTTAAATATTCTAATAGACTGGTTGTGAGGCAAAATTGGGTTTAAACAGGAAAAAAAGGGATATTAGAAATTTTAATAGGATTTTTGGAATTGATTGATGCATTAAGTTGAAACAAGATTTGGAAAACGAAAATGAATAGGAGTCCGTGTATTCTATTGTGTTTCTATTCTATATTCTTGATTCATTAGATTTATTTATCGCTGCGAACACCTAAAAATTTAGGTTTAGGTGTGTGAAATGACGGGTGAAAGTTCACGTGAAGCTTTGGATTTTGTTTTAAAGAGTTTGGAAAAATTCCAAGCGAATTTTAAGCGTTTAATTAGTCAACTTCGGGGAATTGGTGAAAGCCAAGGTTTAAGCGTGGAAGAAACTGAAAAATTGAAGGATGTTAAGGTGCATCTTTCAGCTTTTCAAAGGGAGATTTCTAATACAGTTAATTCTCTTTCAGGTCTACCTACGACCAACTCGTTAGTAAGCGTACGTGGCCCGCCTTTGATTATACGTTGCAAAAACTGGGAAGATTTTAAGCGTCATGTTTTGAACGCGGATACAATTTCGTTTCTTTGTCAGGAAGAGGAGAAAACGTTTCAAGTGGACGCTGTTAAAGACGGTAAGGTGTACACTTACAGTGGTGAAGCACCAAGCGGCACTGCCTTACTTAGAACTTGGCTGTCTAAGGAAGTAGATGTAGAAGAAGACGAAGTGTTGGAAGGATTACTTGCAATAGGTTAAATAGTGCAGCATTTTCAAGGGTTTTTGTTAACAGGTTTGCTTAGAAGTTTATCCACGATTTTTTCGGCTTTGTTTATTTCTTTCCATGTTGTCGTTTTGACGGTTTTTGATATGACTTGTTTAGATACGTTGAAGTGTTTAGCTAAAGGTTTACTATTTTTTGATGGTCGGAGATGCAGCTTCGTCTGTGTTTGATGTTGTGAGGGTTATTTTTCTATGCATCCATCCTAGGTTTTTTACTCAGTTTTTGTTAAAATCGTGGGGTTGTGGCTGTTATATTTTTACGAGTTTTATTTTTCTTTTGTAAAAGTGGGCTTTTTCTGGTGGTTGTACGTGAATTTCGAATGGTTCTTTTATTCCAGCTTTCCAGAGTTCAGCGTGTATTTTTGCTGGTTTTAATTTTGTGATTATGAGAATGTCTATGTCGCTTGAGTAGTTATGTTTTTTCTCTGCAACTGATCCGAATAGGTAGGCTTCTGCGTTTACATCGAGTTTTTTGATTGTTTTTTTGATGGTTTGTAGATGTTTCTTTAGGTTTCTGAAAGCTTCCTGTCTTTTTAGAGCAGTTTTTACTAAGATTTCATGTGGCATTTTTCATTATTTCCTTCACTGCTGTTGTTAGTTTTTCTGCTTCTTGTTTGGTGAATTCTCTCATCACGTATCTAGATGTTATATAGGCGTCTTCTAGCATGCCCAGTTCCAATAGATAATTTTTCAGTATGCTTTTTATAATAGGTTTTTTATTTTCGGGAACTAGCTCTGACAGTATTTCTAGGAGACTTCTGACACTATGTGTTCGGGGGTAGTTAATGCCTTCTGCTAGCACTTTCGACTTTAAAAACAGTTGTAGGGCTTGTTCGAGGCTGAAGACTGCCAAGTCATAAAAGTCTTTGCTTGTTTGATATTCAGCAGTTTCCAGAAATTCTTTCGATCTTTTAAGTAGGTGTCTTTCCTCCTCTTTTCGGGTCACAGTATACCCTTCTTTCTTTGACATAAAACTATTGATTATAAATATTTAAGTATGTGACTTTTTTGTTTGGCTTATTTGGATGCTTGTGTTAGTTTTAAGCCTAAGTGTGTTATTCTTTTGAAGTGTTCGTCTTTTGTTTTTGATGTTAAACATTTGTTTTGCCTAGGTTTTCTAAGGGTTTGTATTGTTTGGTTAAGCTTATGGCTGAGGAGTTTGTGTTAAGAGAAGTTTTCGCGTTTATGTGAGTGGTTGGGAGTTTGGTTCTCCTTGCCGTGAGGTTGCCGATAAGGGGTTTGTGGTTGCTTTAAGTGATCATTGAGACTTTGCTGGGTTAATTGAGTATGTTAGGCGTTCAAAGCCGAAACTTGTGATTACAGATAATTTCCGTGTTAGCCATGCTGGAACATTGGCAGAGGAAATTCGCAAGCGTTTTGGGGTTTCCGCCTTAGCGCTTCCAAAAAGTAGTTTTGTTAGTAAATTTGGTAATTTTTAAGTATTTTTTGTTGTTTTTTGTTGTTGGTGGTTGTTGTGGAGGAGTTTGTGGTTAGGGTTTTAAGGGTGGGGAGGTTAGGTTTCTAAGTGTGTGCGCGGTTGATTGAAAAGGGAAGGAAGATACAGATAGAATTTGTACATACTCGTTATCCCCTAAAGGTGGCTGGTAAGTGGGTGACTCTTATGGAATACTATAGTCGAGAGAAAGTCAGAGACCTAATTGACAGCTCCAATTTTGTGGTCGACGGAATAAAAGCGTACCTTAAAAGGACAACTTGATTACGTGCGTGCGCACTAAACACGCACATAGAAAAATATAAAGATCAAGAAAAAACCGGCTTTTTCAATGAAAAGTAGAAAATGTTATATCTCTCATTCTGGCAACTTTAGAAACACTTGATAGTTAATTGATTTGGTGTTAAATGTTGGCTAAAGCGAGAATAGTTGTCGACGGTGTTGTTCAAGGAGTTGGTTACAGGGCTTTAGTCAAGCAAGTTGCAAGGCAGTTAGGCTTGAGTGGTCTTATTAGAAATTTAGAAGACACAAAGGTTGAAATCTTCTGTGAAGGTCCAGAGGATAAGACAAAGGAGTTTATGAAGAAAATTGACAGAAAAACAAAACCTGAAGAGTTCTTAAGCATTAATGTAGCCGAAATTAAGTGTTTCTGGCAAGGACAGGAAAACTATCAGCCAGCTTGGAAGGAGTATAAAGGGTTTGAAATAGATTATGGAGTTGAAGAGCTTTCCCCTTTTGAAGAGGCTACTCTGGACGATCATGAATTCGGCAAGTTGTATTTCACTGGGTTCAGAGACGAACTGAAGGGGTTTAGAGAAGACACTGGCAAGAGTTTCAATGAAATGGCAGAGAAATATGGAGACATATCAAAAGAACTGAAAGAGTTTAGAGAGACTGTTAGAAAATTTTTGGATGCGTTTCTTTCAGAACTGCAGAAGAGAAAAAGTTAACGATAAAGCAAGCTTGTAGAATCGTGGTTTTTCAATGAAAATGGATGTGAGCATATGAAAATGATTTCGTGATTTGAAATACTTCCAATGTTCTGGACCTAAGAATTTCCATCCTCAAACAAGAACATAAGTAGCATTCGCGTCGATAATGGTTATGATCGCGCGCAGCCTAGTTTTTTGATTAGTTCCTCTAGATTTATGCTGGAGCCTTCTGTTATCTTCTTTCGGGCTTCTTCAAGCTCTTTCTTTTTTCCATTTTTTAACTTGTCGGCGGGAAGCCCCCTTGCGAAAGCGAGGGGTAGTTCACCCTATCTAGTATGTTTGAGGCATCATTCAGAAAAGTGAGTTACTTTTAGTTTTAGTGGCACCTTTTGTTTTTTAGTAACACTTATATCCAATTTAACACACTAACTTACATAGGAAGTGAGGGGAAAATAATATGTCCATTGTGGAGGTAGGTCCAAAATATCGTGTAACGATTACTCGGGATGTACGGAAAAAAGTTGCTGTAAGAGTTGGACAGAAGGTCTATTTGTTAGCTAGGTTCCCTTATGTTATCCTAATTCCTATTCCTGAAAAAATTGACGAAGCCTTAGCTGAACTTTTAGGTGATATAACGTACAGTAGAGAAGAACGAAAGCTTGCTGAAGAACAACTTTTAAAGGAGACAACTTCTCTTGGAAAGAGACTTCATGGTTGAGACGGAGTTTCTTTTTGGTTTTCAGCCAAGAGATAAATGCTATGATGTTGTATCAAGCATCTTAAAAGCGTATACAGCGGCAACAAAAACTTTTTCTCTTTACTATCCAATTTCAGCCTTGGTTGAAGTTCGCGAAGTTATGGCTAACCACAAAAAAGATGCTGCGGAAAGGCTTAATGCACTCACGTTCATAAAAGCAAAGACCATATCATCAAACCTCAAAGAAATAGAACTTTCGTCCAACGACTTAATCTTGTGTGAGCATCTATTGATGCAACATTATTCTTTAACATTATTTGACGGATTACACGCATCCGTAGCACTAAACAATAAGTTGTCAATAGTCTCAAACGATGAGATCTACGATAAACTTAGATTAAAAAGGCTCTCCTTCAAAGATTTCCTAAAATTACTAAGAACGTGAATTTTCCCAACTTAGCGCGTGTGCTCGCACTACGCCACCAATGCACTAAACATGGACAGAATAATCATCTCTTTGACAAAGCATACGACAAAGTGTCAGGCTTAACACGCATCAAACCCGACACTATTTAACCTTCAGTCAAAAACTTTGAGAGTTCATTTTTTAGCTTTTAGAAGCTTTTCTATGTGCGTGTGTTGATAGGTAGGCTGCAGCTATTATGAAGATTGTTGTTGTGGCGATGAAGACGTATATTAGGCTTCGGATGTTTTGTCAACTTTTCCTTGGAGTGAAGTTGCTGGTCAACATTGGTTTCTGCTGTTTTCGGTTCCTGTGTCGTTGGGGTGGTGTGTGCAGTTTATTAGTGAAAGCTTTGCTGTTCTGATTATCAATGTGGCAACTAAGCTAGGGGCTGTTTTAGGACTAGCTGGTTTAATTCTATTAACGTATTATGAGAATCGTATTTTTCCATAGTTGATCTTGTTGTTTTTCAACATAATTTTTATGTGTTATTTCGTAAGGGGATGCGAATAGGGTGAAATTTTGCTATCTTTAGGTTGAGTTGTTCTCATACACCCTTCTTTTGTTCATGGTGATGCGTTGGGAAAATTTATATGTGTGCAGTAGCTTCTATTGTATACGGTGATTCAGTTGTCCCTTGAGGCTGTTACGGCAAGGCTTCCTCGCGACATGCTTAGAGAAGTTGAAAAATTGGCGAAAAAAATGAAGGTTGACCGTTCTGAGTTGATTAGACGTTTGTTGGATTTTGCGCTTCAACAAAAGAGGATTGAGGAAGCTGTTCGGGCTTATCAAGAGAGTAAGGTGACTCTTTGGAAGGCTGCTGAGATGGCTGGTTTATCGCTTCGGGAAATGATGGAGTTGGCAAGGGTAAGGAAGATAGCTGTGTCATATACCCTAGATGATCTTAGGCGTGACGTAGAGTATGTCCGGCGCAAAACCCGTCGTGAGTAATAGTAGCCCGCTAATTTGGCTGGCTAAGATCGGTAGGCTCCCGCTTTTAAAAATCCTTTTTGGACAGGTTGTTATTCCAAAGAGAGTATGCAAGGAAACGACTTTAGAGAAGCAATCCGCAGACGCTGTTTTAATTAGTAAAGCCATTGAGGATGGGTGGATAAAGGTCTCTGAGGAGAAGACGGATGGGGCTGATGTCTTAGTGGGCGTGTCAGGCATGCATTTAGGTGAGGCTGAAGCTATTCTTCTAGCCCAAAAATTGGGAACGGAGTTAATTATTGACGAGAGGGAGGCATCTACCACGGCTCAGATGTTTGGGGTTAGGCCGATAGGCACCATCGCGGTGCTCTTACTTGCCTTGGCTTGGGATGAATTAACCCTTGACGAGTTTAAGGAATGTTTAGACGGGTTGATCGCTTCGGGTTTTTGGTTGTCTATAGATGTGTATAACGGAGTGTTAGAGGAGGCTCAATCGATAGCAAAACGGAAGGAAATGGAGAATTAGGTGCTACGTTATGAGGATGTAAAGGATTTTAGCTCGTATGGCCTGCGCTTAAGTGCGCGGTTTTCTTATGAATTCTGTTATGCTTTTTTGAGGGTGATCGGTGTTTTAACTGTTGTTTGTGATGTTTGGCGTAAGGATTTTTGTTTATCCCTTAGATATTTCAAAGCTATGATATTGAAAAGTTCCCTAACCATTTTTCTACGTCGCCTTTTAGGAAAGGGTTTACTCATTTTGTGCTGCACTTGAGAGATTTGGAGTTTCTTGTTAACTATCTGATAAATCCTCCCTTACAAATAAATTTAGGGTTTTCCTTGGAGGGTAAATATGCGAGCTAATGGTTAGGCTTCGTGTTCCGGCGACTAGGTTTGTGATTAGTAGCCTATTGTTATGGTGGTTAGTGTTAGTTTCGTTGTTGTTCTTAGGTCCATGAAGGTGTAACGTTTTGTTGTGTGTGGTCAGCTTTGGATGTGTAGTGGATTGTGATTTTTGGGAATGTTTAAGTATTAAAATGAATAATTTTAATACAGAGGTGGTTTAAGTGCCTGTTACTGTTACCACGAGGGTTGAGGAAAAGCTTGTTAAAATTATAGATTCTATAGCGAAAAGGGAGGGTATGGATAGGTCTACGGTTATTAGGCGTTTTTTGCTTAGAGCTGTGAAGGATTGGTTGATTGAAAAGAGTTTGGATGAGTATGAAGAGGGTAAGTTAACTCTTTGGCAAGCAGCTGAAAAGTGCGGCTTATCTCTCTGGGAAATGATTAATGAAGTTAAGAAGAGAGAGATCCATGTTCCATACACTTTGGAAGAACTGAAGGAAGACTTGAAGGCTTTTGAATGAGTGTTGTTTCCAATGCCACGCCTTTAATCTATTTGGCTAAGATAGGGAGAATGAATTTACTTAGGAAGGTTTTTGGAGAAGTATTCATTGCAGAGGAGGTTAAAGTGGAAGTCGTGGACAAGGGGAAGCAGTTAGGTGAGAGAGACGCCTATATTGTTGAGAAAGCGGTAAGGGACGGTTGGCTTAAGGTTTTAAACGTTAAAGTTTTAGAGATTCCGATAAAATTGGAGTCAGGAGAGATTGCTGTTCTCTCACTTGCTAAGAGGCAGGGACTTAGAGAAGTTTTGGTTGATGAAATCTCCGCAAGAACAGCGGCAAGGTTGATGGGATTAATACCTAGAGGCACTATTTTCGTTTTGTTGAAGGCTTTAGAGGTTAGAGAGATTAGTTTGAATGAGTTTTTGGATGCTTTAAGCGAGTTGGTAAGACATGGCTTCAGGCTAAAGGAAGAAGTTTATTTGGAGGCTGTTAGAAAAGTAAGAGAGATTGCGAAAGAGACCTAGTAATTAGACTGCGCTTAGAATCCCACATGTTTCGACCGTGGGAGTGTCAACTTTGAGCTAGTGTGCTTTCAAGGTCGGTGTAAGTTATCGTTTTCACGAACTTGCTTGCTGCTTTTCGTAGCTTTTCGTCTTCTGTTACTAGGATGGCTTCTGTTCTCTCGGCGGTTGCGATGTATGAAGTGTCATAAAATGTCAGCCGTTCTTTGTAGGCTTTGTTGAGTGTGTGGGAGAAATCTAGCTTGGCGAAGTTTATTGGTTGAATTACGTTTTTCACGGCTAAGTCTTTGAGCGTTGTGGCAACGTTTACAGCGTCTTCTAGAGATATGGTTTTCAATAGTGTTGCAAGTTTCCAGAGGCTGTTGCAGGCTTCATATATGGCGAGGTCTGTTGTGACTAGATTTTCGCGGGAGGCTTCAACTATTAGCTGTTTGCCGCGTCTAGTGACTAGTGGTAGGAGTGCTGATGCGTCGAGAAGGTACTTCACCGTTTTTCCCTGTCCTCGCGCACAAGCTTGGCTACCAATTTTGGATCTATTTTGCTGCTCAGGCGTTCTCTTAACAACTCGAGTCTTTCCGCAAGATTCTTCAATTCCAACTCCACAAGATATTTATCAAGCAGTTTTCTAACTGTTTCACTGATGTTAACGTTGTGTTTTTCCAATTTTTCTTTGATTTCCCTCGCAACTCTGATGGTGATAACGCTCATCTGAAGCACCGTATTACGTAATGTAATACGAAGTTTATAAACGTTCCCGCCACGGAATTAGGTTACAAAGTTAAGTCGGCTGAAGTGTTAGTTATAAATCTTTAAAGCCGCAGTGTTCACTCAGTTAATGTTTCCGTAGCCTATGCCTAGATGTCGGTCGCCTTTTCCATAATTGTCATGTACATGCATATACATAATCTTATCTGCAAAAGCCGTTAAGAAACTTTCTATTTGCCCATTAATGTTTGCGTGTCCTACATCTGAAACCAAACCTATGTCTTCGTTAACTTCGCTGTAAAATCTTTTGAAATCTTCACCGTTTTTCATTCATGCAAAATACTTGGGGTGTGATGGATGTCTTAGCGGTTTTCATTTTTGTCCTCTCGAGTATTGTAGCCAAATCTTCTTCATCACGTGTGCCCTAAAGTTTCTTAGCTTTTAGAAGCTTTTCTGTGTGCGTGTGTTGACAGATAGAGTGCAGCTATTATGAAGATTGTTGTTGTGGCTATGAAGACGTATATTAGGCTTCGGATATTTTGTGCGTGCTCAAATAAGAGAGAAGTGTAATTTGCTTGCAGTTCGGAATAATCCTGATAAGTTGCGTTCAATGCGTTGTATCTTTCTAGTAGTTGGGTGTAGTTGCCTAGAAGCGCGCCATAATTGTCCAAGAGCTCATGAGTTGTCAAGTTTACCGCATTATAGCTTTCTAGTAGTTGGCTGTAGTTGCTTAAGAGTTCGTGAGTTGTCAAGTTCAATGTGCCATAGCTTTCTAGTAGTTGAATGTAACTGCTTAGAAGCATGCTTTGGTTATTTAGGAGTTCATGGTATGTAGAGTTCAGGCTATAGAAATCTATTTGTAACTCAGTGTATTTGTTGAGTAGTTCGTTGTAAAGGTACAGTAGCTTGGAAGAAACTATTGTAACCGTGTGAGTGCTGTGGATGTAGGTGAAATATAGATAAACGTGTGCGTTGTCTGAAACATCAAGTAAGTTTGGAGTGATCTCTTCTTCGTCAACCAGTACAATAGATGGATAATTCATCAAGTCGGTGGGAGTCGCAACCCTGCAGAAACCAAAGGTACCATCTTCGCCGGTAACGCTGAAGCTTATTATTTTGTTTCCTGTTTCTGGCCCAACTTCAAATCTGAAATCAGAGATTGTTGAATTGCAAATAGTAGTGACGTGATAGGTTTCTTCTTTCCAGGTGACTTTAAAATCAGAAAGGATTCCCATTAGAGGACGGTTGTCTTGGGTGTTCTCATCTATGACGTATGGGGTGTCTCCTATTCCGTCTCCGTTTAGGTCTTGCCCTGTGTAGTCACTCCAGTAGTTGCCTTCCTTTCCATTATCCCAAACATTCACCGAGTCACTCCACACTTGGTCTGTGTTGTTGATGAAGTTGTTATGATAAATAGTGTTGTTGTTGCTGGAGTAGTAAAGGTAGATGCCATACAAGTTGTTTGAGTAGGCGTTGTTGTCTGATATCAGATTGTTGCTGGAATACTGGAGGTAGATTCCATATTCTTTGTTTGAATAGATGTTGTTACCGGAAACCACGTTGTTGCTGGAGTAGTAAAGGTAGATGCCGTTGTAGTTTGAGTAGGCGTTGTTGTTAGAGATCAAGTTGTTGCTGGACAACTGGCATATCCAGATTCCACAGTCGTTGTTTGAGATGTTGTTATTAAAAACAATGTTGTCACTAGAGTAGTAAATGTTGATTCCGTTATTGTTTGAGTGGATGTTGTTATCAGATATCACGTTGTTGCTGGAGTAGTAAAGGTAGATTCCGTCGTTGTAATTTGAGTAGGCGTTGTTGTCTGATATCAGATTGTTGCTGGAATGGTGAAGGTAGATGCCATACCAGTTGTTTGAAGAGATGTTGTTACCCGAAACCACATTGTTGCTGGAATGGTGAAGATAGATTCCATTCTTGTTGTTTGTTATTGTGCTGCAGCTTACATTGTTGCCGTTTGAAATTACATAAATACCACTATCCGGCTCGGTTGACCCACTGTTTTGTATGGTGAAACCATTGATGTTCACGTTATCAGCCGTTACATTAACCACGCTGCCAGTTCCTCCACCATCAATAATTGTTGTCACTTTGTGTTCACAACAACATTTTCGTAGTATGTTCCGTTGTAGACGAATATGAAGTCTCCCGTGTTTGCTGCGTTTATGGCTTCTTGAATTGTGAGATAGTCTGTTGGAACATGGATTACAACTGGACTTGCCTTTACAGATATTTTGTACCCCGTTAGAAACACTATGGATAACAAACACAAGATTGTAAATGAAGTCAAAACAGTTTTATTCATTTTCATCACGGTAATTCTATTATCAAAGAATCCATATTTAAGATTGCATGCGCCTATGAGAAAGCCAATAACTATTTTTGGGGATGCGCGTGTAGTTTTCCTAGTATAAGAGAGCATGCAACAGCTATGTAAAAAGCAGGCACGAAGATGATTGGCTTGATGATGGGTTGTAAGAGGGACCATAGAACCACTGTATAGGATATAACCATTATGAATGCTGATATCAAAATCTTGGCCTTGGTGTAGCTTGGTTTGGCTTTAGGCATGTTTTGTGGGCTTGGTACAGAGTGTAACAGATTTTGTGCTTGTTCTATTTGTTGGGGTGTCGCTAGAATTACAAGATTTTTGTCAACGTCTATGAACTTGAAACTTGAAAGTGCATATCTTTGTAACTCCCAAGGCTTATTTTTTGGCAGAATCCTAACAACCTTGTTTTTTTCCATTTTCTTCAGGATTGTCTGAATCTTGCGAATAAACTGAGGTTCATCTGTTTTTTCTTCTCCGTACACTTTTTTTATTAGGTCTTTAACATCTGGAAAAAGCTGTTCCAATTCGAAAGATGCTATTTCTTTTGCTAGGTCGTATTGGTATCCGCCTTCCTGTAAGCGTATGTTAACAGTTTTATAGTCTGAACTTATGCTTTCTTCTAGTAATCTGGCTTCACTTGGCTTCAGCCTGTCTTGAGGCAAACTGCTACTTCCCCTTCAATAGTTTCAATAGCAAGATATAAAAATGCTTTGCAGAAAAACTTTGTTCCAATGTTGCCTCAACAGTGTCAACAAAGTCCACACAATCTACAGAGTTAACGGAAGAAAGCCTTATCCTATTCAACGGCATACACTATGGAGCGCATGTATCATGCATGTGAGAAAATGATGAAAATGGTACACGGACATAGAACTGAAATACAGAAGGTGCCTCTATATAGCGTAAGACTTTTAAGCATACGCCTCAGAATCTTTAGGGCGACATGCATGTATGCATGCAAAAAAATGAAAGAGGAATAAGAAAAATGAATAGACAAAAACTGATTACAATATTAGCGACGATTATACTCATAACTACTATGACTACTTCACTATTCTTAGCTCAACCTTCAGTAACTGCTTCAACCACTTACAACGCGGACAACCTTACAGTTAACGGCGTGTTAGCAACCGACAATTACGCGCTTTACCCGTTTGATAAAGGAAACTTCATTTTCGGCATCTCCAAATATGGGGAGCTGGTAAACGGGCAGGCAAAAGTCGGCTTAAAATATGATGGTCTGGACGTCTTCGCGAACCCCAACGTCCTTGAAAAAGACTGGAGCCAAGGATGGCTCATTGACATACACTATGCTGACTTGGAAAATCACTACCAGAACGTGTGGGCTTACGCGTTATACAGTGACTTATCCGGATCAGCCGGAATAGGCGGAGACTGGAAAGAAGGCAGCGTAAACGGACCACTTGGAACACCTTATGGTGGACGAAAAACAAATGCATGGACAACCACAGACCCAATTAAAATTCTTTACGATGGACCTAGAAGATTCGTTGCGTTGACCAAGACCACTATATACAGCAATTCAGATAAGACGTCTGATGATGCACTGGTCAGCATAACAATAACATTCGTCTTCGACAAAGTCAAGAAGAACGTGATTCTCTTCAAAGACATCAAAAGACTAGACCAAGGAAAATTCGGCAGAACCTTCCAAGTTGAATTCAGCAACCGTGGCGAATGGGACATAGGCACAACTTCTGCACCGCCAAGCTACGCACACTTCTATGATAACTTATCAACAGTATACAATCATGATTACCACGACTTCTACAATGCAGCACACGACATAACAGGATATGACATGTGCCAAATGATAGATGAAGATGGAAGCTACGTTGGATACGCAGCATTCTGGCCACAATTATTCGGGAAACTAGTAGATGGAACCACACACATAACTAGAAGCACAATACTGAACTCGATAACCACCGTAACCAAAAACGAAACATGGGCAACTATCGGTACTGATGGGGGTGATAGTAGCTGGTATATAGACATTCCAGGCTTAGGCTGGCCACATTCTGATCCTTATCCTATAGGATTAGGAGATGTTGATGACGAACCAATGGTGTTCAAGAATGGAATTCTTCTCACAGGCAGCGACGTAGATTACACTTGGACTGGCAGTAGCACCGATATAATTGACTTTACAGTTGAACCAGCTGACACCGACTACATTACAATAGTCTACAAGACTTTAGTGAACGAGGGTGACGATGACATGTCAGATCACGCTGCTGAACCAAACACGCCTTACGTGATCGGTGAATGGTGCTTCGACCTTAAGAACCAGGATCATATGAGACAGTTTAGGGCGGTAACCGAGTACGGTTTAATGTATAGACATGACGCAGATGACGACGATTGGGGTACCGACAACGTGATAGATTGCGAAGTTCAGTACTATCTGAACGAAACATTCAACCCGTATGACTTGTATAGTGCAGTGGAGAAACAAGAGAGCAGATGGCTATACTACGACGAATCGTTAACCACAGCAACCAGCTACATTACACTAACAGACGGCTTAGACGACGATATATGGTGTGACAAAACAGACTTAGCTTGGTCTGGATATAAGTTGCAGAGTGGGGATAATGGCACTGCTGGATGGGTTAACGAGTTCGAAGACGGAATCGATGCGTACAGCAAGAACTGGGCATTAAGACTCTCTGCAATCAATGATACTGATACGGCAACTGGTGAGGACTACGCAAGAGTGAGGATTACACCAACTGGCTTCGGACAGAACGGCATCTATTATTTCGGAAACCTCACGGAGATCAGCTTCTGGTACAAGAACATAACTGGAGCTGTTGGTACTTATGGACCACACATATTCGTGAAACTGTCAAACGGCACAGCAGGTAACGAAGTGAATGTTCAAATGTATGATAATGGCGTACCTTCTACAACTGGTTGGGTAAAAGTTGACCTATCCAACATAGCAACCTTTACTGGACAGACGGCAGACAACTCTTTCTGGTATTACGCAGATACGTGGACACAAACTAACAAAATGGGCGGTCTTCCTATGTACGAAGGCGGTACCCTAGCTTCTTTCGACTTCTATAGGAACAAATTGGCGGACTACTACGTCACTGACATCTGTGTGGAAGTTGGGTACAATCTTGCGAGCGGGATTAACGGCACTTATCTTATTGATGACATAGATGTAGGCTATTTGACAGGAACAGACAGCATACGCTATGAACGCGTTTATAACATGGAAGAGGACAAGCTGATTCCAAGCAGTTGGAACGCCTACAACAGCTTCGCAGAAAGTGTCCTAGTCGACGGAGTACTCATTGACAGAAGTCCGTACCATCTCCTAAGAAACTATGTAGAAGGCGGTCACGCACCATACTACACCATAAACTTTGAAACCGGCACAATAACATTCTCTCACTGGGTCACAAGCGCATACGTCACGTGGACACTGCCAATAGGCACCCACATCAAAGTACTCTACTCAACAATCGAAGAAAACGCGAAAGGACGCTACGAATGGATGGTTGTCGGCAAAAACGCAGCAGCCATAGACAGTATAGGAGCGGCTTATATGACAGAAGCCTTCGACTCCATAAAAGACATAGAAGTCTTACTGACAGGCTTAGACATTAACGACACAGTTAACGGACCACACGCACCATTTGTAATGGGTGGAGCAGTAACAGGTACAAGATCAAACTACTACTTTGACTACCCCAGCGACAACAGATCAGGGTTAAGAGACGACTGGTGCACAACATATCCAGTAGCAAGCAGTAACATGCTCTTCGCAGGAGGACCACGCGCCCAATTGGGAACAGAATACTTCAACGAATTCACCATGGCCTTCTTCGCAATGTCTGAATACGTAGTTAACGACACTGGACAAGCAAACAAAATCATGGGATTAAGCTGCTGGAACAGAACCACTTACGGCGCTGGATACGCAGTTGTATCCGTGTACAAAGACTTGAATGGAACAATAGGCTTCCTAATCTGGGGCTACAACGGAGAAGACACTTACTACGCAGCTAAATGGTTCTGGGACGAGGGAATCGAATACTTGCAAACTGAGAACCGCGGAGTCACAGACATCATTCTAGAAATAGACTACACGACATGCCCATACACAGTAAGCAAAGTCGAACGCCTCGGAACAATCAGCGAAAAAACTCCACACGACTGCTAAGTCGCTAAACCCTTCCCTTTTTTATTTTCTCCTTTTTTTAGAAAGAATTCAGGTTAAAAAAGGCATAGTTTGCTTAAAGTTATTTACGTACATTGACTTAAACGAACTCGAGCACAATTCTACAAATGTATCAGAAAAAATATAATGCAATGTCGAGAACAAAATAATAAGAGTACATGTGTTGTTAAATAACATGATGTTTAGAAACGCAATCAGAATTGAAACTGTATGATACTTTCAATAATTATTAGTTGAGGTTGACGAATGGTTCATATACTGGTCCCATCAGCAGCCTACGTTCTTACAGACCACCTCCTATCCTGCGAAGGAATCTCATGCTACCACCTTTTGAAACTTGAAAAATCCATTCACATAATCTCGGGGCACAGCAGCGACCAGTATGTCTTAAAGCCTAAACAGACTTCTCGAATTTTCTCTTCCTACCCCATGAAACATAAAGTGTGCAAGCATAACAGAGCGCGTGCGAAGCTAAAATTTTATATCTAGGAATCCTGAACTTCCACTAAGTGTGTGCGTTAAGCGTTGATAGAAATTATTATAAAGAGGCTTTATTATGAAGACTCTTGTGCTCAATAGTGGTAGTGGTAATGGTACTAGGCTTAGACTTTTAACTTTTACAACTGCAAAACAGCTAATTCCAGTAGCAAACTTAAATGACCATAACAACTAATCAATAAAGGTTATGGTGCTAACCTTGAAAGGAGTTATCCTACACGGAGGTTATGGTACTAAACTTAGACCATTAACCCATACGGGCCCAAAACAGCTAATTCCAGTTGCAAACAAACCAATTTCACAATACGTGCTAGAAGACCTCCGAAGCTCAGGCATAATAGAAATTGCTGTAATCCTCGGAAACATTCATCTGGAAAAAGTAAAAGAACACTACGGAAACGGCGAAAAATTCGGTGTAAAAATCCAATACATACACCAACACGAACCGAAAGGAATAGCCCACGCGGTAAATTTATGCATAGAATACGTGAATAACCAACCCTTCATAGTTTACCTAGGGGATAACCTGCTAAAAGGAGGCATCAAAAACTACGTCCAACTCTTCCAAAACTCAGATTACGACGCAATGGTACTTCTATGCAAAGTAAGAAATCCACAGCGATTCGGCGTTGCAAAATTCGACAAAAAAGGAAAACTACTACAGCTAATAGAAAAACCCAAACAACCGCCCAGCAACTATGCTTTAACTGGCATATACTTTTTCAAACCCATAATCTTTGAAATGATAAAACAGCTCAAACCATCATGGCGTGAAGAACTTGAAATAACAGAAGCAATCCAACTGCTGCTGGAAAAGGGCTATAATGTAGGCTATCAAATCGTTCAAGACTGGTGGAAAGACACAGGTACACCAGAAGACATCTTAGAAGCAAATAGACTAGTCCTCGACGAACTGAAACCAGAAATTAGAGGCAAAATTGAAAACAATGCATCAATACAAGGCAGAGTAGCAATAGGCGAAAACTCCATAATAAAAGAAAAAGCCCTAATCCGAGGTCCGGTAATAATAGGCGAAAACACAACAATAGAACCAACAGTCTACATAGGTCCATACACAAGCATAGGAAACAACGTTATCATCAAACGAGGCGAAATAGCAAACTCGATAATCATGGATAGCTGCACCATAGACATAAACGACAGAATCACAGACAGCCTAATTGCCCCATACTCAAAAATAATCTCTAACAACAACATACCGCATGGAAAAAAATTCATTATAGGCGAAAGAACCCACATACAACTATAAAGGTGAAAACATGCTAAAAGGAGTAACCATCAAACCATTAAAAAGATTTAACGACGAAAGAGGTTCTTTCACAGAACTCATAAGAGAAGACTGGAAGGAAATCCTAAAAGAAGATCGCTTCGTCCAAGCTAACTTCTCCATAAGCTATCCAGACATCATCAGAGCCTGGCACAGACACCTGAAAGGACAAACAGACTACTTCATAGTGTTAAAAGGAGCACTAAAAATATGCGCCTACGATGAAGAAACAAGAGAGCTAAACGAATTAATCTCAACAGGTCAAGACCCACAAATAGTAAGAGTCCCCGGACGTTATTGGCATGGTTTCAAGGTCATAGGTAACGAAACAGCTTTCCTCCTTTACTTCACTACCAAGCTTTACGATTACCAAAATCCCGATGAAGAACGAAGACCATGGAACGATCAAACACTAATCCCCAAATCCATAAACGGTGAAAAAAACGACCCAAGAGTTAACAAGCCCTGGAACTGGAATTACCCCCCTCACAGGTGAAAACTTTTTGAAAATTCTCGTAACAGGTGGATTAGGCTTTATCGGAAGCAACTTCTGCAGATACATCATCACAAAATATTTCGACAATAAAATTATAAACATAGACAAAATAGGAATTGGGGCCAACCCAGCGAACCTCGAAGACCTAGAAAGCGAAAAGCGATACAACTTCATTAAAGGAGACATCGGCGATTCAGAACTCATATACGAAATAATCAAACAAGTAGACGCTATAGTAAACATAGCAGCCGAAACACACGTAGACAGAAGCATAGCAAACCCCACACCATTCATTCAAAACAACGTTATAGGAACATTCACCATTTTGGAAGGCATCAGAAAACACAACGACAAAGCCAAACTCGTCCAAGTATCCACAGACGAAGTCTACGGCGAAATACGAGAAGGATCATTCAAAGAAAATGACATGCCTCAACCATCTAACCCTTATTCTGCTTCAAAAGCAGCAGCAGACATGTTCGTAATAGCCTATCATAAAACATACGGCTTAGACGTAGCCATCACAAGATGCACAAATAACTATGGACCTTATCAAATCCCCGAAAAACTTATTCCCAAAACTATCATCAGAGCTCTAAAAAATTTACCAGTGCCAATTTACGGTTCAGGAAAAAACATTCGAGATTGGATATACGTGCAAGACCATTGCGAAGCCATTGATTTCGTCCTAAGAAAAGGAGAATCAGGTGAAATCTACAACATCTCAGCAGAAAACGAGCTGCCTAACATCGAAATTGTTAAAAAAACACTTAAGATGCTAGATAAACCTGAAGATTTAATAACTTTTGTAGAAGACCGCCCAGGACACGACATAAGATACAGTCTAGATTCATCAAAAATCAAGTCTAAACTAGGTTGGAAACCAAAATTCTGCTTCGAAGAAGCGTTAGAAGCAACTGTTAAATGGTATGTAAACAATGAATGGTGGTGGAAACCGTTGGCAACTGAGAAAATCCTTAACCCAACACCTTGGAAACTAAGGGACAGCTATTGAGAATATTAGTTACAGGTGCAAGTGGCTTACTCGGCTCAAAACTATGCAAATTAGCCGTAAGAAAAAACTATGAAATTTACTCTGCGTACAGTCAACATAAACCTCTCTATGGAGCACCCGTCCAATTTGACATTTCTGACAAAGACGCAGTCGAAAAAATATTTAAAAAAGTAAAGCCTGAAGCCGTAGTGCATACGGCAGCATTAACCAACGTGGACAAATGTGAATTAGAAAAAGAACGAGCTTGGAAAATAAATGTGGAAGCAACAGCAAATATAGCTGAATCATGCGAAAAATTACATGCTTTTCTGGTCTACATATCCACAGACTACGTCTTCGACGGAGAAAAAGGAATGTACAAAGAAAATTGTAAGCCTAATCCAGTAAACTATTATGGTCTCACCAAACTAAAAGGGGAAGAATCAATCAAAAATTTAACGGATGAATGTTGCATTGCTAGGACCAGCGTCATCTACGGAACAATCCCAGCAGCAGGTAAAACAAACTTCGCACTGTGGCTACTGGACAAACTTGAAAGAAAAGAAAAAGTGAAAATCGTAACCGACCAATGGAATTCACCTACATTAAACACCAATCTAGCGAATATGATTCTCGAAGTCTCAGAAAGAAAACTGACCGGAATCTTCCACTTAGCCGGAGCAACACGTCTAAGCAGATTTGAATTCGCAAAACTTCTCGCTAAAACCTTTAGCTTAAACACAAACTTCATAACACCTGCCTCCTCCCGAGAGATCTCATGGATCGCTAAAAGACCACACGACTCTTCACTAAATATCAACAAAGCATACCAAACACTAAAAAACAAACCTCTAAAAATACAAGAAGCATTAGAGAAAATGAAAAAAGAAATAGAACCCTTTTAAAAAATAGCAAAGACAGCAACACACACGCACGTGGATCTGATAGTATGCAAGAGAAGCCTTGTGCATACCCAACTAACGCCACGAAAGTTGCGAAGAAAAGGTTTGTTGATTGAGACGGGAATGTTGAGGCTTTGGCTCAAGCGACAATTAGAATTATAAATAATGAGCGGTTAAGGTTTTAGGTTGAGGAAGAACGCTTTGAATTATGCAGATGAGTTTAGTTGGGACAAGAGTGCTCAAGAGTTTTTAGAAGTATTGGACTGTGTGTGGCGAAGTGACGAGGAGGCCATACTCTCTCGCTTCTATTCAACTCTAAACATGTTTGGCACTTTTGCTGAGACTAAGATTAGTGAGGATACAAGTCCAGAAGAAAGTCCAGAACAACAAACTAGATTTAACGAAGAAGCAATAAAAAAGAATCTAGGGCTAAAAGAAGACAAAAAAAATACCGCCTTTCATCAAGGTTGGTGAGTATCTCATGAATAGAAACATTGCACTTGGGATAGTATGCATTATTCTTCTAGTTGCGGCTTTTGCGACATATATATCAATAATTAATAATAGAGATAACACTGTAAACACTAAAAATATATTTAATGTGTGCACACTGATAGGTGGCGGAGGTGAACAAGTAGATAGTCTCTTAAACTTTTTAGCTGAGATAAACTACCACAAGTGGACTATCATCATAGTTAGCGATGCAAAACAATACCTATGGAGTAATCCAAGCAAACTAGAGTTACTAAAGACTTATGGCGAGATTATAGGCGCTGCGTACCTACTTCAAGGATGTGAACCTTCAGCACGTAAAGGTTACATAGATGATTATATCATAGAATTTGAGAATCACTTAGGTTTTAAACCGAAAGGATTCTTCATGTTCATGCCTGACACATACCTAGCTAATTACATGTATAGTATAGGTATGACTTATATTCATGGTTACTGCTTCGACCAGTATGCCATAGATTGGATGACTATGCGTGGAGGATGGCAGTACCCATATTACGCAGATGAAAATCATGTACTTAAACCGAGCAAAACTAAAGGTTTGGTAGTGCTACCTCATGTTATATGGGATTGGCGTGACAGCTTCGAGATAAGTCATCAACAGTGCTCACACCCTGCATGTTTAAAAGGGCAATATAACACAACACAAACAGCTATAGATTACACTTTGTTAATGATGGAGAATACGTATAAAGGTTCATCACCATTTGGGTTCTTCACAGCGATGAGTGAGTGGGGTTGGATTGGGTTAGATGATTACTCCATTAATTTTTTTAAGTCATTAATAGCGAAAGCGAGTGAACTTGGTGCGGTTCCTATGACTAACGCTGAAGTAGCTGAGTGGTACATTAATACCTATAACACTAATCCTACAACGAGAATAAACTACACTACACCATTCACCAGAAAAAATGTTGAGTGGTACTTCAGTATTGACAAAAGAGTAACAAGATATGATAAAACTAGAGTGGTTGGATATGTTGATTACAACAACCAAAAAGATGATCCTTACCTAACTAAACCAGCTTCTGTAAACTTTTCAGGTAGTGCGAATGACCCTAAAAATTGTGCTGATAACAGTTTAAACTTTGTTATTGATGATTTCGGGGATGGGGAGTACAGGGCTCCACCTAAAGGAAACAGCCTGTATTATACTGGTGATTTAGCTGATTTTCCATGACTCAGCAAGTTGAAGTCGTTTTTCCACCTAGTAGAGCGCATTTCAGCTTTGTTACACGAAATAGATTTGAAGACGTATCATGAAGCTATGAGGCGTGATAGAAAGAGGAAACAAGACTACATTTCATAGAGGGTTGGATGCCATAAACTAACTAATTAAAAAAAAGTTAGGGGGCTAACCATGATAGAAAAAGGTTTTTTTGACTTAAAAACTTTGTCTAATGTTCTGACAGAATATTTTAAAACCGTAGAAGACCGCACCGAGAGAAACTTTCACACGCCTTGCATTGCTTGCGATGTTGCTGAGTTAAGAGATAGTGTTCGTTGCGAAGGAAAGGTTTGTTGATTGAGACGGGAATGTTGAGGTTTTGGCTCAAGCGACAATTAGGATTATAAATAATGAGTGATTAAGGTTTTAGGTTGAGGAAGAACGCTTTGAATTATGCAGATGAGTTTAGTTGGGACCAAACAGCAGGAGAATTCATCAAGATTTTGGAGCGGACTGTTAATGAAGGATAAGCCGCTGGTTTCTGTTGTTGTTCCAACGTTTAATTCTGAACGGTTTTTGGAAAAGTGTTTGAAGTCTATTCAGGAACAGATTTATCGGAATATAGAGGTTATTGTGGTAGATAACTATTCGACGGACAGCACAAGAGAAATTGCAGAAAAGTATGCTGATTTAGTTTTGTTGATGGGTTCAGAACGGAGTGCTGCTATTAATTTTGGTGTAAGGCATGCTCGTGGTAAGTATGTTTATCGGGTTGATTCTGATTCTGTTGTTGAACCTAACGTTGTTGAGGAAGCAGTTAGAAAATGTGAGGTTGAGGGTTTTGATGCCGTTTGCGTTCATAATACTTCTGATGCTAGTGTGAGTTTTTGGGCTAGGGTTAGGAAGGCGGAGAGGGATTGTTATGCTGGTGATGAGCTGAATGTGGCTGCTCGGTTTTTTAGGAAAGAAGCTTTTGAGAAAGTGGGAGGTTTTAATGAGAGGTTGGTGGCGGCTGAAGATTATGATTTACATAATCGACTGCTTAAACACGGATTTAAAATTGGTCATGTAGAATCTAAGGAAATTCATATAGGTGAGCCTAGAAGCTTGTTGGATATTGCTAAGAAACATTATTACTATGGGAAAACTGTCAAAAGATTTCTTGATGCTAACCCTAACATAGGAATAAAACAAGTTAGTCCGCTAAGGTCAGCATTTATTCGAAACTGGAAAAATTTTGCTAAGCATCCATCGTTAACGTTTGGATTTATATTATACCAAATTGTGAGATATTTAGCCGCTGGGTTTGGCTATCTATCTTCTTTAAGGGAGACTGATTGAATGTGAAATTAGCAAAGCTTATTCTTAATCTAGGTTGTGGGGAACAGACGTATGGTGATGTGAGAGTAGACATTTATCGTAGTAAGGCAAACCTACTTGCGGATGTTGAGAAGTCTCTGCCCTTCAAAGACAATGTATTTGATGAGGTTTACTCCCGTCATTTTTTTGAGCATCTTAGAAACTCATCTTCTGTTTTAGGCGAAATGGTTAGAGTATTAAAGCCTGGGGGGAGGCTGGTCTTAATTACTGATAATGCGGCTTACATACCATTTCATCTTCATCCCAAATTTGGTTCGGGCTTTCACTCGTGGAATGGTTATCATGGTGTTTCACCTGTGGATAAACACTTTAGTCTTTACACTCCAGAACATCTGAAGAATCATCTTTTGGATCAGAATTTGCAAATTGTAACAATTAAATACACTTATTCGCCTGATGTGGCAGAGCATCCGGGTGGACCTTATCAGAAAATCACTAGATTTATTTCGCTATCCAAGCTATTGCCTATGCTGAAACCATTTATCCATCCGAACATATTAGTTGTAGCTGTCAAATCATCTCGGTGAGCAGTTGATGGGTCATAACCCTTTGGTCTCTATCATCATTCCTACGTATAACAGAAAACAAGAGCTTATCCGGCTAGTTAAATCAATCAAGCAAAGTGATTATCCAAAGGAGAGTATAGAAATTATTGTCGTTGATGATGCTTCCACCGATGGAACTTTTGATGCAATAAAAAAAGGATTTCCCGATGTTAAGGTTATCAGAAATACCAAACGAAGAATGACTTCTGGTGCTAGAAATGTTGGAATAGAATGTTCCAAAGGCGATTATCTCTTTTTTGTAGATCATGATAATGTCATAGATAGAAGAGCGATAAGTAATCTCGTAAACTTCATGATAAGAAATAAAAATGTGGGACTAGCTGGCCCCATAATGCATTATTATAGCGTACCAGAAGAAATATGGTGTGCCGGTGGAAAACTAAAGCCACCACTGTACCTTCCAACTTGCATGTTCCAACATGAAACATCTGAAACTCTTCAAATAGCAAATATTTCTACAATAGAATGCGATTATATCCCAAATGCGTTTATGGTACGAAAACAAATCATAAAAGAAATAGGCTTTTTCGATGAAAAAAATTTTCCAATTCTATGGGAAGATGCAGATTTTTCACTAAGAATAAAGCAGAGAGGTTACCAGATAGTTATTGTTCCCAAGGCTAAAGTTTGGCACGACGTATCGATGGCAAAAGATTTTCATATAAATGAGGAGAGGGCTTTTTTCAGAGGAAGAAATCGTACCAGATTTTATCTGAAATATGCACTATTAAGAGCTTTTATGTTGCCCATTGATATGCTGGGATTCTGTGTTGTGCTATTTGCATACGACAGAGGTTCACGAGGGTTGAAAAAGCTTTCTCAATATTTGAAAGGAATTGTATACGGTCTAGTTCTAACAGATTCAACAAATCAGTACGAAAAGGAACAACCATGAAAATTTCTCAAAAATCATTTGACATATTAATCATAGTATTTTTGGGTTTAGTTCCGCTATTGTGGCTGAGACAAGGATACATTATTGCAAAGGGCGATGACTTTCCAGTTTGGTTCAATCCATCAAGGACATTAAGCGCCGATATTTGTTTGTGGTCTGTTCATAATATGGGAAATGTAAACACAATGAGTTCATTCTTGCTGTACGAAATCATATGGTTATCCCTTAGATCTTTAGAGTTAAGCATAGGACTTATTCAAATTCTTTTCCAAGTTTTTTTCTTTATGGGTGCAGGTTTCTCTATGTACTACCTATCAAAAACTGTATATCCGAAACTTGAACTAGCCTCCTTGATTTCCAGCATTTTCTACATGTTCAATTTTTTTGTTCTCAAAAGTAGGGTCAACATCGGAATGGCTTGGATATACACATTTCTACCATTATTGATGGCGTTGCTAATAAAAATCATAAAGGTCATCTGTCAACAAAACAGCAAAGCGGCAAACAAAACCATCATCTACTTCGCCATCGCTTCAGCAATATCCTTGTCCTTTGCCAGCGTGAATCCGCCAAACGTCATCATAGCCGTGCTCCTACTCGCCATCTTACTCCTATATTACCTAGTTACACAAAAAAATAGAATCCGCCAACTTCTACGGGGGGTCGCCAAGCTAACCGCAATTTCGACCCTTCTTAGCATATGGTGGATAATTCCTGTTCTCAATTACTATCTTTGGTCACCCTCGCAGTTTAACCCGGAAATCAGCGTAACTGCATGGAGCTGGACCCACAGCAGAGCATCATTTCTAAATCTTTTTTGGCTAAACGGTGGTTGGGATTGGCGTCCAGAATATGTTCCCTACATAGACTCTTATTCTAACCCCATCCTAATCCTATTAACCTTCGTTCCTTTCTTCCTAGCCGCAGCGGCCCTGCTCTTCAAAACCAACAAATCTCGCTTCAACGCCTACATCATGCTCGCCATTCTAACCTTCCTCTTCCTAGCCAAAGGACTTCACGAACCCCTAAGCCAACTAAACCTTCTACTCTATACCTACATTCCAGGCATGACTATGTTCAGAGAACCAACATCAAAATTCACGATGGCCCTCATGCCCTTCCTCGCCTTACTCATCGGTTACGCAGTCCACCACATTGCCGATATTAAAATTGGCAAACACAAACCTACTAACCTCACCAAAGCAATACTCACAACCATCTTTATTCTCGCATTCGTCATAAGTGCATATCCCTTAGTAACGAACCCCATCGAAACAAAAACGCCCCAACTTCCCTTCTCCTCATACATAAAAATTCCCAACTACTGGTACGAAGCAGCTGACTGGCTAAACAACCAACCTGAAGACTACAAAATACTAATCACCCCACCCGACGACTTCTACTCAATGCCCTACACATGGGGATACTATGGCACAGAGGAATTTCTAGCCCGCTTTATCCAAAAACCTATACTATTAACCTACTACTCTCCCTACAGAATAAACCCTGACACCACCGCCACCTTAGAATACCTAGGTAAAACAATAATCTATAACAAAACAGCCGAATTCAAAGCTCTCCTAGATCTCTTAAACGTCAGATATATCTTACAGCGCAATGACATACAACCCAACTTCACTGGCAGAAACATAATCCCACCAGAGGAGATGCAGGCCTTCTTTGCCTCACAACCTTACATCCGTCTAGCCCAAAAATTCGGACAACTTGACATTTATGAATACACCGATCCTAAACCCTACATCTACATCCTAGATCCAACCACGCTCCAACAAGCAACAATCAAAATCGAGAACATCACAATCCCAGAACACTCATGGGACTTCACTAACCCTGCAGATATACAAGAATGGCAAAACACTACTCCACCAAACCAGTTTGGAGCAGTCCAAACCCTAACTCTAGACAACGGCACATTAAAAGCAGAACTATGGAATTCCACATGGGGCTGGAAAGTAATTAATTCCCCACTCTTACCCGCCCAATACGGAAACACCTACCAAATACAAACGAATATAAAAGGAGAAAACGCTCGAGACGTCCACATAAAAATAGCCGAATACAACACAAGCAACAACATTGTAACAGCAACCCACACCGCATACGCAAACGATGGAACCTTCAACTGGACACACACCACATTTAACTATGAACCAAATAATAAAAACACGAAGTACCTACAAATACAAATTTGGCACGGGCACGAAACCAACAAACCCTTACCCAATATTCTGTGGATTGATAACATCAAAATAAACGGCTACACCACGATCTTAAACACCACTGGTCTTGATCTGATTTTCCAAAACACAACCCAGAATCAACCAGCAATAATCTTGGACTATGAAAAAATAAACCCAACAAAAATAACAGCAACTATAAACGCCACTCAACCCTTCATACTCGCAATAAGTGAAGCCCTCGACCAATCATGGACAGCACACGTTAATGGAAAAGAAACCAAACCAACATCACTATACCTAGGTCTAAAAGGATTCTACATCAACCAAACCGGGCTCTTAGAGATCACAATTGAGTATATGCCTCAGCGGTGGTTCTTTTACGGTTCCATAATATCCGTCACAACATTCTTCACGATAACCACATACCTAACCATAACCTACACAAGAACCAAAAACATACTCAACAAAATAAAGCAAAAACTCACCCGCATATTTGGCTCCAAATAGAAATTCATTGCAGAAATCTCAAGATTAATTTTCTCTTGATATAATTCCGATAGTGGCCGCTGTATATTTCACAAATTGGTAAATGATAAAACCCACTATTAAAATGGGATCGCTGAAAAAATTGGAAAGACTTTTAACATAACTTTCTCTTAACGGACTTAGTTGCCTTACAGCTTTTTGGGGATTTTTCCTAATAAAACGTCTTATATTTTTTCCGTAATAATAATATGTTCGAACAATTTCCGCCAAAGTTTTTGGTTCTCCAATATGGGTTTCTTCCGCTTTAATTCGTCCAATTTTGAAACCGCTTTTCACAAGTCTGTTGTGAAGGTCATAGTCATCCCCTGCCACAAGATTCTCATCAAATCCTCCCACCGCTATAAACGCTTCTTTCTTCCAAAAACGAGCTGCAACATTAAGTTCATCATCCTTATAACAGTCCCTTTCCGCCTTCCTAACCCTAGCCCAAAAACTAACAGTCGGATCAGAAGTGTTATGAATGACGATTGCATCATAGCCACACTTCTCACAACTCTCAACCGCCTCTCGAATAACGTCAACTTGAAGCACAAAGTCTGAATCAACTCTATAAATATACTTTCCACTCGACTTTTCAGCACCAAAATTAACTTGTGCACTCCTCTCTGCGCCTTTCAAATACATTTTAGCGCCATATTTCTTGACAATCTGTCTAGTTTTATCACTCGAATAGTTATCAACAACAATTATTTCCAACCTCTCATACGTTTGTCTTTTCAGAGAACTGAGACATTTTTCTAGAAACCTCTCGGAGTTAAATGTTGGGATGACGACTGAAACTAATGGCTGTTTTGCACTCAAGTTTCGCACTTAAATCCCCGCTAAACGGCTCTGACAACCTTCATAAACTCATCTGCCACCTTATCCCAACTAAAACTTTTAGAATACGCTAAAGCCTTTTCTGAAAGTCTAACTCTCAAGGCGTCATTCGTCAAAACGTGAATGATCGCTTCAGCTAAAGCCCCCACATCACCAGACTCAACAATAAGCCCTGTTTCACCATCTATTACAGAATCCCTCAACCCAGCCACATCATAAGCAACGCACGGCACACCCAAAGCATCAGCCTCAACAACATTCAACCCAAAACCCTCCCTCACACTCGGATTAACTAAAACCCAAGCTTTCTTAATCAAGTTTCTCCTCTCCTCACTTGAAAGCGATCCAAAAAACCTAACTCCTTCACAAGCAATACTCATCAACTTATCCCTAAAATAGCCATCCCCAATAATCCAAAGCTCCGCATCAGGAACCGTTCTCCTAACAATCTTAAAGGCTTTAATGGCATGATCCGGCCTCTTGGCTTTCTTCAACCTGCCAGCATAAACTATTACTGGGCGGCCTTCTTTTTCAGCTAGTTTTTTCAAAGGCTTAAAATTCAAGCCTTCACCAACCACAAAAACCTTTTCAAAACCCAAATCAACCAAATCCTTCCTGCTGCTCTCTGAAACTGTCACCGTTGGAGTTTTCCTGTAATTGTTTAACCATCTCTCCTCAAGAAAATAGTATCCTAAATAGTTTATCGGAAACGGAGTCTCATAGAGCCAATATTCCCTAGCTAATTGATGTATCAAAGCAATGATTTTTTCGCCTTTTTTTACAAATTTTGGCGTTAAGAAAGACCTAGTGTTAATTTCATCAATAACAACATCATATCCTTCCCGTGAAAAACGCCTATTGTAAAACCTTTTAGCCTTCCAGTAAACCGAATACTTCCCGCCTTCCCTAACAATTCTAACTCCATCAACAACCTCTTCGTCTTTGCTACCTTCAAACCTAGAACTGAAAAGAGCGATATCATGCCCGGCTTCTGCCCACCTCTTCAAAACTTCACGAGTGAAAACCTCAGCTCCGCCCATCTCAGGATTCAGCCAGCAACGCCAATTAAACACTAAAACTTTAAGCCTTTCCACCTTTCTCACGTTTTCTCTTGCATGCGAAAACTAATTCGGTCGCACACAGTATATATAGTTTTAACTGCGCTGATAATATTTCAAAATTCTCAATCTGTAAGCAACTTTGAAAAGATCAAGAGCCATTCTCAAAATCTCTTTAAAACCAATAATGCTTTCAACATGGATATCAACAGGCAAATTTGTAATCCTGAAACCGCAATGGTTACATGCAGCCATTAATTCCAAATCAAAAGCATATCCCTTAACAAGGATTTTGGGAGTCATCCTCTCTAAAACCCTCCTTCTAAAAGCCTTTAACCCCGTCTGTGTATCTTTCAATTTTATTCCAGTAAGCAGCCTAGACAAAATGTTAAAACCAAAACTCAAAACTTTCCGTTTCATCATCATCGCAGCATGTGATTCAGAATGCCATTTCGAAGCAACAGCTATATCACTGTTTTTTAATGCTTCAACATAACGAGGAATGTATTTCGGATTAACATCCAAATCACTATCCATAACAACAATAAAATCGCCTCTCGCTTGCTCAAAACCAACCTTAACAGCATTTCCCTTCCCCACATTTTTTTGATAACTCAAAACCTTCAAATAACTCTCCCCATTCCTATCCCTATAACTAACCGCCCTATCTCTAGTATCATCCAAACTACCGTCATCGACAACTATAATCTCATAACTCCAACCAGTCTCCATCAGCACACGATCAACTCTATCAATCGTCTCCTCAATAACATTCCCCTCATTATACGCACACAAAATTACTGAAACATCAACCCTCTTATTCATCGGCGTTCACATCCTTCGATTTCTTATCCTTCAAAAAAACGACCGCCTGTAAAACAACACCAACAACCAAAAAACAATACGCAAAAACCGCCACATTATCAACTAAAGAATTCCCTCGAATAAGTAAAAAAGCGCAAGTAAGGATAAGCACATCAAAAACAATTATGAACAAAGCCCCAGGATTCCTGATGAAATACCTTTCAATCTTAACAACGGACGCCTTCAATTGGTTCACCCTTCCACATTTTTCCTTATCGTCAATCGTTTTAAATCACTCTCATTAGCAACTGTAAACTTAACCAATTGCCACACATTTTGATGTATAGACAATATAAAACTTGCCTTTAAGCTGACCTAAATAACCCGCGCACATGCTCACCCCGTACGGCACTAACATTTCAATCACCAACGTCACTATGTGCGTATACAATTTAAATTGTATGAAACTGGAGTATAGATTAGGAATAACCATACACATTCAGAATCCGAATCGAACACTTCATACAAAAAGAAGCACATTCACGCGCGGCTCGGCAGAACTTTAATCATTTAATTGGAAAAAACTATTTGTTCAACGAAACTTGACAAAACAAGTAGGCCAAAAATCGAGAAAATTTGAGCAGACAAATCATATAGGAAAACTTGATTTTCACCCAAAAACATTTGCCCAACCGAAAAAAGGAAATCGACTCGAAAACAACTGCAGCAATTAAAATCCAAGTTAAAAAACGAGCAATCAGAAACCTTATCCTAACTGAGTTCATAGTCATCATTTCAAACAATTCATAAGCAAATATTTACTGTCAAAAGCAAAAATAATATGTTTGATATACATAAAAGGAATACATCTAAGAAATAGTTAACAGGCTGATGAACAAATGAGTAAAGCAGGAACAAAAACCAACCCACAGGTAGCAATAATCCTTCCAACATACTGCGAAGCCGAAAACATCGCAGACATCATCCACACCATCCAAAATTTAAAACTTAACTCCACAATACTGATTGTAGACGATTCAAGTCCTGACGGAACCCAAAACATCGTTAGGAAGCTAAAAGAAAACTACAAAAACATAGTCTTATTAAACAGACCCCGCAAGATGGGGCTCGGAACAGCAATAATAGACGGCTTCCGCTTTCTCATATCCCTACCAAAACCCCCCAAATACATAATCACCATGGACGCCGACTACTCACACAACCCAAACGACATTCCAAAACTACTACAACTCGCCAAAAAAGGCTACGACCTCGTCATCGGAAGCAGATACTGCGAACAAGGAAAAGTTAAAGGCTGGAAACTCAGCCGACTACTAATAAGCAGAGTAGCCAACAAAATAACACGCATGCTAATCAAACTTCCACTAAACGACTTCACAAGCGGCTTCAGATGCTACTCCAAAGAATACATCAAAAAAGCAATTCCAAAACTACACAGCGAAACATACGAAATCCAAATCGAAACAATCAGACAAGCAAAACTTCAAAACTCAAAAATACGTGAAATACCAATAGTCTTCGAAAACAGAAAGAAAGGAAAATCAAAACTAACTCTAACCGAAATAGCCGCTTTTTCCAAATACATTCTAAAAGTCCTATTAGAACAACTTTTCAAAAGAGAACACTGATAACACACTTTTCATGCGTTGTTTTGCAACCTGCAATCTTAACTTTTCTGCAGAACCTCCCATTCAAAACTATACAATCAAATTGCCAGAAACTGTTAATGCAGTACAAAAAGGAAGTTGCAACATAAATCGACCTTCGCTATCCCTATAGTAACTCATCACTATTTGATTCTTCTCCAAAGGACCACCCTTTCTGTAAAGTAACTTGTTACTATAAACCCTTCTCCATCCAGAACTTTAACTACAACAGCCAAATACTTGGAAGCTACGGGTGTAGACGATAAAAACATACCTGCAAACCGAGAAACGTGGAGTCACAGACATAATCCTAGAAATAGACTACACGACGGGATGTCCATACAGTGCAAGCAGAACCGATGAACGTCTCGGCACAATCGCGCGCGCTAAAAACTCATGGAACTTGAAAAGCAAACATCTCAAATAACGTGTCAACTAATTTACTACCCTCCCCGAAATCAAGTAATTCTCTCATTTTATTGCTTGGGATGGGATTAACTAGTTTATCTTGCCGCTTGCGTTTTCCACAGAACTTTTGTGCAAGAACACAGACACCATTAAACATCACACTAGTCAAAAATTATCTTTTGCCATGAAATCTATATCTGATAAGAATAATTCATATTCACAATTCAGAACATTTTAGAACCTAAACATCAGAAATAAACTCGGAAAGACAATGAAGCGAATACCAACCAGCCTCGTCAATGAAAAAGTTAAGACACTCGAAGCAATAGTCGGGGGCATAACCCTCGCATGGTTTATGGCATGCCTACTATCATGGATAATACAGACAACGCCGTCCATAGAAATCGGAAGCTCATTTCCAACAGCAACCTTCACTCTCCTAGCTTTTCTGGCATTTTGCTCATTTTTTGCACTAACGATTGCGAAAGCATTAAAAGAAGGATGGTATGGATTGCACACTTTATCCTCTTTCAACGCCTTTTGGATGATCTTCCTAGTGATTTCAAGCATTTTTGGCCTTCAACAAGTAACAATTTTCTTCTTCAACGGCGGCATCCTATGCCTAATCCAGATAATGATAAGCTACACAACAGCAATTTTCACCCTCGCCGAAACAGGCATACTAAACCTAAGCAAGTTTACATGCTCAATATTTGGAATCACACCTTTCTTAGCTATGTTCCTTTTCCTAGCAGGAACGCATCTAACTGGAGGAGTTGAAGCTCAAATAGGGCTCAACACAAACCAAATACTATGGATAACATCAATTGTCATAGCCGTAACAATAGCCTATGTAAGCTACCTACTATACGCAGCATCCAGAAGGTGAAAAGAAATCCAAATCTACACAAAAGCCTAAATCGACAAATCTCAAACTACGCAACTCATACTTCTCGCCTTCAATTATACAGTTTATAAAACTATGAAATACTACAGTATATGATATATATTCAATTAGAGAATACCATTTTTACACGGCGAAGACAAAAACAATATGATGCACATGGCACATCAGCTGCAACCCACAATAACCTTCATTCTACCAGTTCAAAACGAACAAATCCTAACAGTCGAGCAAATAAACTGTTGCTTCAAATTCTCAGAACAATATCCAGGCATTTGCGAAATAATAATCATAACGGATAATCCTCAAGAAAATAGAAACTACCTTCTATGGCTGGCAACGAAACTTAACAAAGTCAACCATCCTCACGTAAGAACAAAAATAATCAGGTACACATCAAAACTCGACATAAACGAGCTAGTCGAAACCGGAATAAAACACGCTCTCGGACAAAAAATAGTAATAGCAACAAACAATTCAAAAAGAACTGAACAAGTTCAACTAGAAAATCCGATGGTAAAAGGCGATGTTTGGATAACTCCACATTTTCTAAATATCGATACACTCAAAGAAGCTTTACTCAAAAATTAACCAGAAACCTAAATCAACGCCTACACATTTTGTTCAAACTTGCATTATCGTGAATTCCATTAAAATTTAAAAGCAAGCATTTCTGTTATTCGATTGTAAAATACATCGGTGAAATGTATGAGCAGATCATCGTTGGTTTCAGGATTTTATAAGCTAAGCCCAAAAGAGCGTTTACAGTTTGTCAAAGAATTCGCTGACCTAACTCATGAAGAGGCGGCTTTACTGCAGAAAACTGGTTCTTTGCCCTTGGATTTGGCTGACCGCATGATAGAAAACGTCATTGGAGCCATACCCATACCTTTAGGCATAGCCGTAAACTTCCAAATAAACAAGCGTGACTACTTGATTCCAATGGCTATTGAGGAACCCTCTGTTGTTGCCGCTGCAAGCTACGCAGCAAAAATGACACGTGAAGGCGGAGGCTTCCACACAAGCAGCACACCACCAATAATGATTGGGCAAATCCAAGCCGTGGGCATAAAAGACCCATATGCAGCCAGAATGCGTGTCATACAAGCAAAAGAAGAAATTCTGAAAAAAGCAAACGACCAAGACCCCGTGCTCGTTTCCGTTGGCGGCGGAGCAAAAGACCTAACCGCAAAAGTGATCAACACAACCCAAGGACCAATGCTCATCACAGAGTTACACGTGGACTGCAGAGACGCCATGGGAGCGAACGCTGTTAACACCATGGCTGAGGCTGTCACTCCAATAATAGAACGCATAACAGGCGGACGCGTCTACCTGCGGATAATTTCTAATTTGGCTACAAAACGCCTAGCAAGAGCATGGTGCATCATGCCTAAAGAAGTGGTTGGCGGAGAACAAGTCGTAGACGGCATAGTGAACGCTTACGCATTTGCAGCTGCAGACCCATACCGAGCGGCAACTCATAACAAGGGAATTTTAAACGGAATAATAGCCGTCATAATCGCAACGTGCAACGACCACCGCGCAATAGAAGCTGGAGCACACGCCTACGCAGCCAGAAACGGACATTACACAACACTTTCAACATGGGAGAAAAACGAAAACGGCGACCTAGTCGGCTCAGTTGAACTGCCAATGGCTGTAGGCTTAATAGGCGGAGCCGTGCGAACGCATCCAATAGCGAAGATAGCCATAAAAATCCTAGGCGTAAAAACTGCTAACGAATTTGCTGAAGTTCTAGCGGCTGTGGGCTTAGCTCAAAACCTCGGAGCATTACGTGCACTAGCTCATGAAGGAATACAACGCGGACACATGTCACTTCACGCAAGAAACATCGCCGTAGCAGCAGGTGCAACAGATGAACTGATAGATTTCGTGGCTGAAAAAATGGTTCAGGAACACAAAATACGCATGGACAGAGCAAAAGAACTGATCGAACAGTATAAAGCCTCTGGAAAACTCTAAAAAGCTGGGCAACCGCATTCTAAAAGCGGCGAGAAAATGAAGATAATACCCGGACCAGCATCAAAAAAACTAGGTCAAAGCATAGCTGAAGCCTTAAACGTAGAAGCAGTGCCAGTGTTTTTCAAAACCTTTCCAGACGGAGAATCCTACATCCGATTCAGCATAGACTCTCTGCAGAACGAAGATGTTGCAATAGTGCAAACTACAAGTCCACCCCAAGGTCAAAGGCTTATCCAGCTTCTACTCATGGCTGATAACGCTCTAGAAATGAAAGCAAAAAGCATAACAGCAGTGGTGCCATACTTCGCCTATAGCCGTCAAGACAAAAGATTTTTGGCAGGTGAGGCTTTCAGCGTAAAAACCATTGTTAAACTGCTTGAAAACTGCGGCGTAAACAGAATAATAACTGTAAACACTCATAATCCGAAGGTGTTAAAGACTTTCAAAATTCCTGTTGAAGACTTATCCGCCATTCCTCTTTTGGCAGAGTATTTCAAAGCAAAGGATTTAGTGGAAAACCCTGTTTCACTGTCTGTTGGCAAAAAGGCTTTGAGTGTCGCAAAGGAAGCTGACAGTGTTTTGAAGGGTGGATTCGATTACGTTTCCACACGAAGGGATGTGATAACGGGAAACGTCACCTTAGAAGAGAAGGAGTTACGGATCAAAAATCGTGACGTAATAATATTTGATGACATCATAAGCAGCGGTGGAACCATGGCGAAAGCTGTGAGATTCGTGAAAGAACAAGGTGCAAAAAAAGTTTATGTAGCTTGTGTGCATCCGTTGCTTATGGGCGACGCAAAAAAGAGAATTCTGAAAAACGGAGCCGAAGAGATAATAGGCACAGACAGTGTTCCAAGCTCAGTGAGCAAAGTTTCCATCGCTCCATTAATAAGCAAAGCGTTAACCACGTAAAGGAGCCTAAAAGTGGCTAAACTTTTCTTTCTGCTTTCTGGAGAGCATGAAACTCTGCCAGTTTCAGAGTTAAAGGCGATACTAGAGGCAGAGAGCTTTGCATACAAGGTTTTGGAAAAGCTGGACCAAACATTAAGGCTTGAAACAGATTCGAGTTGTGTAGAAGCTGTAAAGCACAGGGCAGCCTTGACCAGAATTTGCGGACTGGAACTGTTCAATTGCAAAGCAGAAACAAGCGAGATAGTGACAGCCTTACGTTCCATAAACCTAAACAAGGTTTTAAGTGAGAGTGAAAGCTTCGCGGTTCGTGTTAAACGAGTGAAAAGATATGCTTTGGAAATTGATGAGATGGCTCTTGAGAGGAAACTCGGCGAAACCATACTGAAAAAAGCAACAAAAGCTAAGGTGAATCTGAAAAATCCAGATAAAACGTTCACTGGAATCCTAACGGATGGGAAATTCGTTTTTGGAGTGAAGCTTGCTGACATTTTGCCGAAGCCATTCTTTGAAAGACGACCGACAAAAAAGCCTTTTTTCCACCCTTCTGCAATGCAAGCGAAACTTGCAAGGTGCATGGTTAACTTAGCTAAACCTAGGATTGGAGATTTAGTTTTTGACCCGTTCTGTGGAACTGGGGGCATGCTTATTGAGGCTTCGCTTATTGGTTGCCGAGTTCTAGGCTCGGACATTAAAAGAAGGATGGCGAAGGGAACGTTTCGAAACTTGACTTACTTCAAGATTACGCCTGAAGGCATTGTTGTTGCGGATGCACAAAGCCTACCAATAACAAAGGTTGACTGTGTTGTGACTGATCCGCCTTATGGACGGTCTGCGACCACTGTGAAGCGAACCACAAAGCAGATAGTTAAGGAAGTTTTAGCAAGCGTTCACGAATTGTTAGACAAGGGACAGCGGATTTGCATGGCTGCACCAAAAACATTGAATATCAGCCGCGCAGGCATAACTCTGGGGTATAAGCATTTAGAGTCCCATTTTGTTTACGTCCACAGAAGCCTAACAAGAGAGATAGTCGTGTTTGAAAAGGTGTAAAAACATGAGTCTACGCGTGATTTTCCTAGGAACGGCTGGAAGTGTTCCAACGCCCAAAAGAAGTTTGCCAGCCATTCTCATACAGCGTAAAGGCGAGCAGTTAATGTTTGACTGCGGCGAAGGTGTTCAGAGGCAGATGATGAAGGCTAAAACGGGTTTTCACAAGAAAATGAAAGTTTTTGTTTCTCACATGCACGGCGACCATGTTTTAGGCTTGCCTGGGCTTCTGCAGACCATGGCTTTGTTGGATAGGGAAAGAAAACTTGAGGTTTATGGGCCGTCAGGAATAAAACGTTTTATTGAAGCAATCAAAGAAACAGTTCAGTTTGTCTTAACTTTTCCAGTTGAAATTCACGAGATAGAAGAGGCTGGTGTTGTCTGCGAAGAAGAAGAGTACGCAGTAAAAGCTGTTTGGGTAAACCATGCAATCCCAAGCCTAGCATATGCCTTAGAGGAAAAGCCAAGACCCGGAAAATTCTATCCAGAAAAAGCAGAAGCCTTGGGCGTTCCAGAAGGACCGTTATGGTCAAAACTCCAGCATAAACATAAAGTCAAGCTGCCAGACGGACGAGTTATAAAACCTGAACAAGTTGTTGGACCGCCAAGACCCGGAAGAAAAATCGTTTACACAGGCGACACAAGACCGTTCAAAGGATTTGTGAAGTTTGCGACTGGTGCAGACTTGCTGATTCACGATGCTACGTTGGATGATGAATTGGCTGAAAGAGCCGAGGAAGATGGGCATTCAACACCCTGCCAAGCGGCTGAAAACGCAAGAAAAGCGAAAGTGAAGCAGCTGGTTCTGACGCATATCAGTGCAAGATATGACGATACAAGCGTACTGCTGGAGCAAGCACGGAAGGTCTTCAAAAACACTCGAGTAGCAGAAGACTTCATCAAAATAGAAATATCGTTACTGGAAAACTGAAAGCCGTGAGTTATTCATGGCATTTTGGTCTGGTCAGAGATTTTGGTCCCATTCTCTAAAGCGTTTCAATACGTCTATCGGAACTGGATTTATGTAGTTGAGGTTCACACGTTTACAGAGCCTTTCAAAGTCTGTGTCCGTGGTGATGATTGCACTTGCGCCTTCTTGCAGTGCGAGCGAGAGATAAACGCAGTCGAACACGTCGTGCTTTATTTGTTCAGCCAGCTTGAAAGTTTCTGTTATCGTTCGCCTACTGAGGCAACAATATTGTGGTCTGTCATATTCTCTTACGAAATGTTTGATTGCTTCTGCGCTTTCCTTTTTTGTGCAGCCCCATTTCTTTGTCATCACCCAGTATACCCTAACTGGAAGAATATCTATAATCAGCGGGATAAATGCTCCTCTTAGTCCTTCCTCGATGACGGGGGAAACATAATGGGTCCCTGGGTGATCTTCAACAAGGAATATTGCCAACGCGTTAACATCAAGCACTCTTTTCTCTTTATTCACCAAAAGTTGCCTCTCCAGCGTCTAAAAACGCTTCCGTACCCCACTTTTTCTTCTTAGACCGCACTCTGACAGGCTTGGGGATAATAGGTTTTAGAAGCAACACTCCACTCTTTTCAATTAATTGAAATTCGGTTCCAGCTTTAAGACCGAGTTTCTCCCTTTCTTCTGAGGGAATTAAAATTCTGCCTCTCTCGTCCATTGTAGTCTTTCCCATCAAGCTTTACCCACATATTTTATTGTTTTTGGACCCATATAAACCTTTATGAAATGTGGGATGAAAAATGACTTCTAACGATGTATGCAGCTTAGAACAGCTTAACCCAGCAACTTCTCTAGTCTAGATATGCTTTGTTCAACATGTTCCACTGATTCTACAACAACGATGCTTTTGTAGGAGATTTTTTTGATTAAAGCCGCTGTTTTCTCCCAGTTAACGTTTCCGTAGCCTATTCCTAGGTGTTGGTCGCTTTTTCCGTAATTATCATGTGCATGCATATGCACAATCTCGTCTGTAAAAGTTGTTAGGAAAAGTTCTATTTGTTTGTTGATGTTTGCATGTCCAATGTCTAAAACCAACCCTATACTTTCATTAACTTCATTGTAGAATCTTTTGAAATCTTCCATGCTCTTCATGATGAATGGGAAAGGTTCTGGCACGTTTTCTACAGCAGCTTCCACGCCATGGTCTCTTGCAAACTTGAACAGTAAACGTGAAGTTTTTAGGTTTTGAATCCATTCCTTGCCGGGGTAAAACATGCTTATTCCCGTTTTCAATCCTGGATGAAAAACCCATACTTGACAGTTCAAGGCACTAGCGTATAGGATGGATTTTTTAAGTCTCTTTAGCATGGTGTTTAAAAGTGGTTTTGAAGGTGAAGCTATGTTTATGTCTGCAAAGGGCGAGTGCACCGTGTATTTTAAGGCGTAAGAAGCAGCTAACTCGTTTAGGTTTTGAACTCTTCTCTTGTTTAGTGCATGGAAGCCTTCATCAACAATTTCTATGTAGGTTGTATCTGCTTTGAGTATGCGTTGAGTCATTTTTTTGAAGGGTTCGCCTAGACAATAAAGCGTGGACAAACCGATTTTAGGCTTAACCATAATCAAACCTCAAGGAAGCTTAAATGAGAACTTTAACATTTACTTTTTCGTACTTATAACCCAATTTGCTGAACAATTGAAATCTTTCCTTTGTTGAACAAAACAGCACTCAACCAAGCTACCAACTCAGTGGAAGATATAATCCGACAAAGCGTGAACTTTATAGTTCTCTAAGCCCATTTAGACTTGGGAAAACCATGGTTAAAGAGAAAGACATACTGGAATTCCTCAAACCCCGCGACGGTAAGGCATCACTCAACGAAATCGCAGAAGGTTTAGGCATATCCAAATATGGACCTAACTCTGCTTATGCACTTTTACAGTCTTTGAAGACTAAGGGCGTCATTGAACGGCGAGGAGAACAGTGGACACTCATAGCTGAAGCTGCTGCCGTTCCCACACCATCGCCACCACAAACTCCGCCACCTGTAGAAGAAGCTTCCGCAACCCCGGAAGTTGAGAAGCTTATGAAAGCCATGGCGAAAACCGTTGCAGAAGCAATGAAAACCGCCAAAAAACCAACAGACGAATGGGAACTGGCAACAAAACCAATGACAACGAAAGTCGAAAGAAAAGAAGAAAAACTGAGATCTCTTGTTTTAAGCCCAGACGAAGCACCAGAAGCCAAAAAACCCTTACTAAGCCTCCAAACAGGCACCTTCATAGACCACCTTTTCATGACGACAGAAGGAAAAAGCCTAAACGGCATACCAATATGCGGACAATTCGCCATAACAGGCCTACCTCGTGCAGGAAAGTCAATACTTGTCGAAGAAATAGCTGTTAGAGTTGCAGGCTCCGGCAGAAAAGTGTTGTATGCAACAGCTGAAGACACTTGGAAGAGCGCAACTCCACGCTTTGATCTGCAGTCGCGCCTAAAACAGAAGGCAGACATCATAGGCTTAGACTGGAACAAAATTCGCGAAAACCTTTTCGTGCTTGACACAGTCGCTTATCCAGAACTGCGGGACTGGAGCACTTTCACCGAAACCTACTGTTACGTTGCCGAAAAAGAAAAAATCAAACTAACCATAATTGACTCTGTCACCGTGCTTGAAGCCTACCGTGGAGCATTAAAACACCGCGTCATGGAACTAGCCCGATACAACCAAGTTCACGGCGTAACCGCCTTGTACGTGAACCAAAGAAGCACCGAAACTTGGGACAGCTATGAGATGGCTGGAGGCACAGGCTTGGCACATAACCTAGACGGAGCAATAATAGTGGATTACGAACGCGTCTACTGGCAAGACCAGCAAGTCAATCCGGAAGCAAACAGAGGAGAGTTCGTCAGAATCGCACGCATCTTAGACTGCAGAATATGCAACTTCGAAAGAAGAAGAATAAAAATCGATATAACAGCCGACGGCTTCCTCCGTGCAACAGAACCCATCTCAAAGCCTTCGGGACAAAAAAGCTGAAAGGAAAAACCTAACGGATACCAATCGTTAAGCCGCCGACGTTCTAGGAAAACAATCGAGGTTTTTTTGAACTGAACATAACCTAAGATTTTAGAAGCGAACGACCATAGGGAGTTCACATCGCAACTTTATATTTTCTCGTATTTCTCTGAAAAAACTGAGAATTTTTGCATGACATTCTGGAATGTATTGATGTGGGATGTTTGGTAGTGGCAGGAATTCTTGTTTGAACCTCTTTTCGTTTGAGACTCTTCTTTCCAATTTACACTGATCTGTTTAGCTCCAAATAATTGTGATACACAAAAAAATATAGGGGGGTCTACCGTTTTTTGCTTGCGCAGAAAAATCGCAAATGTCTCCTCTTCTCCTTTGGATGTGTAAGCTTTACGTTCACCGTGAACAAGCCTTGGAAAGCGACGGCAGATTAGGTTTCTCGCCACCTGGCTTCAACAGCGTTACAAAAGCAAAAATCACCGCAGTCGCCACAAGAACTAGCCATCGTACGATAACCGTCTCAAATGGGAGACTGGCTTCATGTTCAAATTCTAAACCCAGTATAGGTTTGGAGAAATCGTATGTTCGCAGTAGTCTTGGATTGATCTTTACGTCGTTCTAGAGCAATTTCTACAAACTCATTCAACGTGTACTTGGCGAATTTTTCCGTTGGCTCTCCATAAACGAGACCGCTACAATTAGAATCCGCATATATGAAAAATCTATCTCCTCCATAATAGTAAACAGCGTCGTTTACATATCCATACTTGGGTTTGCTGAGAACTTTGAAAGGCCAGAGCTTACACGCTTTAGGCTTCATAAATTGTAATCCGCAGAAATGCGTATTTGAGAGTTTACATAAAAACACACATGAGCCGTCGTTTCTCCTCGTTATAAACAGCTTATTCAACCCAGAAACAGTTTTATCAATCCCATAATTTTTAACAATTTTAAGCCACTCAGGAAAACTCAAAACGACACTGTAAAACCTACAACACTTACCACAAGCAACGCATTTCCAATCAGCAATGTATCTCCACGGAACAAACAACATTTTCCACGCCAGCCTATCCTTACCCAAATTCTCAAAATCAAACACTCCTTATAAAAACTATCAGCAAAAAGGTTTCGGCTTCTCCGGTTTGAAATGCCCGACTTGCCCTACCAAGGTCTTTTCATAAAACTCCAAAAGAAGTCTTGAAAGCGACGGAACGCATGAGTTTCATTGACAAAGTCTAACTCTTCTTGTATAAGTAAATCGTGTGTGAAGGATATCCCAATTTTGGGTTTTCGCAGAAATTATAAACCTTAACGGGTTTCCACCCTACAATCTCATAATCATGCGACACCACACGAGCTCCTTTCTTAAGCTCACCCTCAAGTTTAGGCTTAACCTTCTCATTCGCACTCGTTGTCAAATAAAGAAAAACAACATCTGCCGAAGACAAGTCCACCTTGAACATGTCGCTGTTCACTATTGTCACTCTATTCTGAAGATTATGCTCATAGACAGAGCCTAACGCTTTCTTCACTAAATCCTCCCTCAACTCAACTCCAACAGCCCTCGCACCAAAATCTTTAGCAGCCATCATAACCGCTCTGCCGTCTCCTGCACCCAAGTCAAAGAAAACGTCTCCAGGCTTCAAGTCAGCTAAAACAAGCATTTGACGAACCACTGAGGGCGGGCTTGGAACATAAGGCGCTATAAACAATTCATGAAC
>Ga0315549_1000465_pt1 | contig 48069 bp, 32 predicted proteins | sample SalMarSW160200MG_FD_203101 | JGI IMG/M metagenome (GOLD analysis project Ga0315549, IMG submission 203101) | Salt marsh sediment microbial communities from the Plum Island Ecosystem LTER, Massachusetts, United States - Salt Marsh Sediment SW1601-200 ...
CCCGCGGCCTGCCAGGCGTAGGGCCCCGGGCGCTGTCCCTCTGATAATCCGCATAGCGACACCATTCTAGGTGTCACCCATGTTTCTGAACGAGATCATGGGCTGTAGAAGGGGCTATCGACTCCAAGGGCAGACAGATTTTGCTTATCCAGATCGTCGTGGAGACCGATCTGTCCTGTAAAGTGTTCTTACGCTATGATCAATGTGTGAAGGTAGTTTCCTTCAATCTTGACAGGGCTGGTGTTTGCCTGCGCCCTACGAGGAGGTCTGGATATGGTCGCTGCCCTGCCCAAAAACCTGGATGAGGACGGGTTCTACGGCATTCGCCTGGAGTCCATCGGCGGACTAGGTGCTCACCTCGCCGGCCAGATCCTGGCCGAGGCCGGGGTCTTGCGCCTGGGTCTCAATGGCTCCCACTTCTCCTCCTACGGCTCTGAGAAAAAGGGCACGGTCTTGAGGTCCTACATCCGCTTCTGCAGCTCCGACCAGATTGTGCGTACCAACAGCCCCGTCGAGCGGCCCCACCTGATAGCGGTCTTCCACGAGGCCCTGATCGGTCGCGAGAAGGTCGCCCTGGGCCTACGACCGGATGGGATCATCATCGTGAACAGCGTTGCCTCGCCGAAGGAGATAAAGGAGAACGTTGGGCTGCCAGGCGGCACCATTGGCGTGGTGGACGCTCTGGGCATCGCTGTGGCTGAAAAGAGCCGTCCAAACATGGCGATGCTGGGGGCGGTAACCCGTGCCGCTGCCTTCATCGACCCCGAGGCGGTGAAAGCTTCCATTCGCGAGACCTTCGAGCGTCACTACCCTCACCTGCTGGAAGCTAACATGCGCGCCTTCCAGCGGGGCTACGATGAGCTCCGCTTGGAGACATTCCCGCTGGAAGGGGAGTGGGCGACCGGCGTTGCTCGTCCCCAACCAGCTTATGGCTACCTCAACGCCCCCTGGGGTGGCATGGTCACCAACCCGGGTAACAGCGCCATTAAGGATCTATCAGCCTCCCGCCAGGGCTTTTTGCCTGCCCTGGTTCTGGAGAAGTGCGTCCATTGCGGTCTTTGCGACATCGTCTGCCCAGACTGCTGCTTTGTCTGGGAGGCCTATACGAAAGAGGGTGGCAAGCCTGGGGTGCGCTTGGTTGGCATCGATTACCGTTACTGCAAGGGTTGCATGAAGTGCGTCGAGGCCTGCCCCACAGATGCCCTAGTGGAGATGCGGGAAACGGAAGGCTATGCTGAGGCTCATAGGGTAGCCGTGTTTCCCGATTTGGAACAGGGCAAGTAGACACCCCAGGCGGCTTTAGGTTGATCGGGCAAGGAGGGATATCATGGCTCAGTTAGTTGCGGAAGAAAAGGCGAAGTTCGTTCAGAAGGTCGACTTCCGCACCGGCAACGAGATGGCTGCCCAAGCGGCCAAGCAAATCAACTTCCACTTGATGGGCTATTACCCCATCACGCCCTCCACCGAGGTCGCCGAGTTCCTGGACGAGATGAGGGCAGCGGGGGAGCACGAGATTAGCATGGTCCCCGCCGACGGCGAGCATAGCGCCGCTGGCATCTGTTACGGTGCCACCAGCGGCGGCGGGCGCGTCTTCAATTGCACCGCCTCTCAGGGCCTCCTCTACTCCCTGGAGCAGCTCCCCGTTCAGTCGGCCAGCCGCTTCCCCATGCTCCTACAGCTCGTGAATCGCTCGGTCAGCGGCCCCCTGGACATCCGCTGCGACCACTCCGACCTCTACTATGCTCTGACCACCGGTTGGATTATCCTTCTGGCTCGTGAGCCCCAGGCCGTCTACGACATGAATATCATGGCCGTACGTATCGGCGAGCACCCCACGGTTCGCCTGCCGGTCATCGTGGCCTACGATGGCTTCTTCACCAGCCACCAGAAGCGACGGGTACAGTACTTCGAGAACGATGAGGCAGTGGTGGATTTCCTCGGGCGGCCGCCCGAGTTTCCCCACGCTCTGGACCCTCGCCACCCCATCACCTTCGGCGCCTACATGAACGACCCCGACCTGATCAACACCAAGTACCAGTTGAAGCTGGCTATGGACGCTGCCCGCGAGGTCATCCCCCAGGTCTTCGAGGAGTATGCCCGGATCAGTGGACGGCGCTATTCTTTCCTGGACCTTTACAAGATGGATGACGCCGAGGTGGCTATCTTCCTTCTCAATTCGGCCGCCGAGACGGCCAAGGACATGGCCGACCGCTTGCGCCAGCAGGGCCAGCGCGTGGGCGTCGTCAGTCTTGATGTGCTGCGCCCCTTCCCGGTCGAGGAAGTCAGACAGGCCCTGAAGGGCACCAAGGCTTTGGTTATCGGCGAGCGGGGCGACTCCTATGGTGCTCAAGGCGGCCCCCTGTCCCACGAGGTGAAGGCAGCCCTCCAGGAGGACGCCGAGAATCGCACCCTCTGTCTCACCCGCGTCTACGGCTTGGGGGGCAAGGACTTCTACGCCGAGGACGCCGAGGAGTTCTTCAACCTCGCCCTGAAGGCAGCCGAAACAGGGCAGGTCGAGACGCGCTTCGCCTACCATGGCGTCACCCCCGGCGATCCCCAGAAGCCGCCAATGCAGGTGCTACCGCCCCTCACCAAGGAGGAGACCTCGCCCGGCCTGGTGCAGGTGACCCGCAACGAAGAGACGGGAGAGCTCAAGGTAAAGCCCATTGCGCGCTGGCAGCTAGCCGCGCGGGCCAAGCGCATCACCCCCGGCCACGGCGCCTGCCCCGGCTGCGGTATACTCCCCGCCCTCAACCTGTTCTTCAAGGGCATTGAGGGCGACGTCGTCATCGTCAACCACACCGGTTGCGCCGAGATCGTCACCAGCGGCTACCCCTTCAGCAACCATCGCGTGACCTATATTCACAACCTCTTCCAGAACGGGGCGGCTACCCTGTCAGGCCTGGTGGAGATGTTCCAGGAGCGACAGCGCCGGGGTGATCTGCCCGCCGGTGAAGACATCACTTTCGTCATGATCAGCGGCGACGGCGGCATGGACATTGGCATAGGCGCTGTCCTGGGCGCCGCCATCCGCAACCACAAGATGATCATCCTGGAGTACGACAATCAGGGCTACATGAACACCGGCAGCCAGCTCAGCTACTCAACGCCCCTGGGTCACATGACCACCACCAGCCACGTCGGCCCGGCTCAGGCGGGCAAGGCCTTTCACCATCGCGACACCCCTCAGATCATGTCCGCCTGCCATATTCCCTACGTGTTCACCGGCACGGAGGCCTTCCCCGATGATCTGGTAAAGAAGGCGGCCAAGGCCCAGTGGTACGCCAAGAACGAAGGCCTGGTCTACGGCAAGGTCCTTATCGCCTGCCCTCTCAACTGGCGCAGCGAGGATCGCATCGGCACGAAGATCCTGGAGACCGCTGTCAACTGCCGTTTCTTCCCCCTGTACGAGGTGGAGCAGGGCATCACCAAGCTCACCCACGACCCCGACAGGGCGCGTCATCACGTTGATGTCCGCGACTGGCTGGGCCTGATGGGCAAGACCAGACACCTGCTCCAGCCCCAGTATGCTCCGCAACTGGAAGCCCTGGAGGCGGAGATCGAGCGGCGCTGGCAGCGCCTCAAGGCCATGCACGAGCACCCACAGCTCTAGCAGCAACACTGGGGAAGCTGACTTCATCGGCCTCATCCGGGAGGGCGAGTTGGACGGGTCCATCCACCCCTATCTGCAAGGCCATGGCCAGGGCAGGTTAAGCTTTGCCCTTCACACCCTCTTCTCTGAACCTTTGCGCCCGCAAGGGGAGACAGCCATTGCCAATGGGCCCCCCAGGCGGTATGATTCCTGCGATCTGACCAACTGGTGCTATTAGGAGGTGTACCATGAAGTTCTCGCTGAGGTTTGTTCTCATCCTGACGGCTCTCGTCGCTGCTGCCGTCCTCGTGCTGGCGGTCGCCTGTGGGGGGGATGACGAGGAGGAGGCGCCTACGGTTGCTGCCGAGGAGACCCCGGCGCTCCCGACTGGGGAGGAGACGCCGGAGAAGCCGCCCACGGGCGAAGAAGGCGAGCTGCCAGGCATTCCCGCCTATCCCGGAGCGGAGGAGGTTTTCAGCGGTACGTTCACCGGGGCAGGGGCCTTTCCCATTCCCATGGTCGGCGATGGGGGCCTCGAGCCCGAGGACTACGGCGCTGTCCAGTACACCATGTACGAGACCAGCGACTCCCCTGAGAAGGTCATCGACTTCTACAAGGAGGAGTTCAAGGGCTGGAAAGAGGAATGGACGTTCAGCATGGAGGAGTTGGGGGAGGAGGGCGAGATAGTGGTGTGGAGCAAGGGCGACGGGGATGCTGCCGCTTGGCTGTCGGCCTTCGAGGACGAGGGAACGACTAGCGTGGTCGTTGCTATGGGAGCTCGCCAGTAGCAGAAGCCAAGAGCAACATGGCGCCGCAGACTGCTCCTCGCGGATAAGCGCTAGCCGTAGAGTGGGGAGTGGCCTCGAGGGACGAAAGGCCCTGGAGAACATGGCTGGGGCCTTTCATTGGTGTGATCTTCAGGAGGCGTCACATGAGATTCCGAACTTGGCTCCTGGCACTGGTAACGATAGTCGCTGCCGCCTTCCTCCTGCTCGCCGTCGGCTGCGAGGAGGAAGCGCCGGAGATCGACAAGTACCCGCAAGCTGAGGACGTCAAGACCGGCAACCGCGGTACCTTCCCCATAGCGCTGCTCGGCGAGGAGCCCCTCGAGCCGCACAAGTACAAGGGAAATATGCGCTACAGGACCTTCGAGACCAGTGATTCGGCCGATAGTGTCTTCGACTTCTACAACAGCAAGTTTGGAGGTTGGACGACGGAACTGACCTTTGATGTGGATGAAGCGGGGATGAAAGTCCGCGTCGGGGTCTGGAGCAAGGACGAGCGAAAGTCCGCTGCCTGGATGGCGGCCACGGAGGCAGGGGGGATTACAGAGGTCATCGTGATGACAGGGACTCGCTAGCAGCAGAAGCCAGGAGCAGCATGGCGCTGCAAATTGACCCTCGCGAATAAGCGTTAGCCATAGAGTGAGGAGCGGCCTCGAGAGACGGAAAGGCCCCGGAGAACATGGCCGGGGCCTTTCCGTCTTCCAGTCGAGAAAATGGCTCTAGCCCGCTATCACTCACTAGCTCACTCGGCAAAAGATCAGCGCAATGGGGAGAAATCGCCGGGGAAGTATTGACAATGGACGGCAGCTCTTTAATATTTAAGTAAGCCTCGGTTGCTGCCTATCAACTGTTCTCCTCAACGCCTGGCGAGCACCCCAGGGCCTAGCGGACGGGACAGAGTAGCCCCGTACCGTTGCCTAGGCCGTCGGCGCACTGAGATTGTCTCAGCTCCAAGGAGAACGCCATGGCGAACAATGGCAACCGCATCATTTCTCGGGTTGTGGGCGCTTTCAAGGAAGCTTTCAACCGCAACCCAGTAGCCTTCAAGGTGCAGGCTCTTCGCTTCCAGCAGAAGGAAGGGCGGGTGAATCTGTACCTGACCGTCCTCCCAGTCAGCCAACTGCTGCAGCAGTGCCGGGTGGACTACTTTCGGGAGGACAATCCCAGAGGCTATCAGCGACCTTTAGCGAAGGTGAGACTCAAGCAAATCTCGGCTTTCATTCAGCATGAGGAGGGCATACTGCCCATCTCGATCCTCCTGTGTATTCGGCAGCCGCACCGGGCGGAGTTCCATCCGGAAACCCTTGTCGACAAGGTCAACGATGGGGTGCCGCAACCGGGTGTGCTGGCGATCTCCCAATCTGTCACTCTGTGGGTGGTGGATGGACAGCATCGCCTCTACGGTCTTGAGTATGCCCTCACCAAGGATTCTGTGGAACGAGCCAAAGACTACTTTCTACCGGTAACCATCGTGGAAGGAATCGACAGCTATGAGGAGATGCGGCACTTTCACATCATAAATACCCGACACAAAGGGGTGCCGACGGACATGGTTGATCGTCACCTCCTTAGGATGTGGGAACTGGAGGGGGCCGCGATTCTAGGGAAGGAAGGGGAACGGAGCTACCTGCGAGCCAGGGCGGCAAAGCTGTGTGACCTTCTCCGCAACACCCCTGACAGCCCCTGGTTCCAAAAGGTGAAGGTTGCTGGCCATAAGGCTTTGCCCAACCAACTCCTCGGCCAGCACACGATGGTGGCTTCGCTGGAGTCCGCGCTCAAGGACGCGTTTATTAAACGGCTAAGCGACGAAGACGTAGGCAAGATACTGCTGAACTACTGGTATGCTATTCGGGAGCGCTGGCCCACGGCATTTCTGGAGCCGCGCGACTACAAAATCCAAAAGGCAGTCGGTGTTTATGCTCTCCACATGACTTTCCCAGACGTGGTACAGCTCTGCCGTGAGACCAACAATTTCTCTAGCCACAGGATCTACGAAATCCTTGGCGAGACAGGAATCAAGACCGAGTTCTGGCACGCAAGCAGTGGTCACCCGCTGGTCAAGGAGAGCGGCCTAAAGTACATGCGAGCGGCAGGCGAGTATTTGAGGGAAAGACTGCCGACCCTAGTGCTACCGCGTTTGTAGGAAGCTAGCGGATACAGACTCTGTGCGGCAGACGCGGCACCCTAGTACGAGCGAAGGCCCGCCCTCTAAGGGGCGGGCCTTTTCTGGCAACAGCGGGATTCAAAGGGGGTGCGGCCCTTGTCTTCCCACATACTATTACGTTCGAGGGCGGCAAAAGATTCGGTCTTCGCCGGTCAATTTGCGGCCAAAATGGAACGAAATCGCTCGCCCGTATCTAATCGCCAGTAGCCCTCAAGGGCGGCCGTTGCTCCAGAGCAGGCGGCTGGAACCGGTCAAACCCTCAGCACCAGTTCACAACCGCGTCGTGACGCGCGCTGGCATCTAGGCGTGCGACTCGATGCCGGCGGCGGCCAGGGCAAAGTCGCGGTACTCCTTGAAAGGCGACTCAGCGTAGATCATCATCCGCTGCGCCTCCATGGAGCCTTCGCCGTGGACGGTAACCACTTCCATGTAAGCGCTCTCGGCGGAGGCCACCATGCGGTGCGTGAGGGCGATCATCCTGAGGCGTTCCTCCGTAGTGTACCTGGGAGAGCCGCCCAGGTAGTGCTCCAGCCGCTTGTGGAGTTCCTCGTTCTGCCAGTCCAGGTAGGTGGGCATGGTGGTGATGATGCCGCCGGAGATGTCCTGAACCAGCCCGATGATCTCGTGGTAGCGGCTGGCGAAGTGCAGCTTGGCCATGTTGGTGATGAGGGGGTTGGGTACCGCCAGGTCGTCGTACATGACGGGCGACTTGATGGCGGCGGTGGCCAGCGCCTTCAGCGTCTCCACGTAGGCGGCGATGTCCACCAGCTTGGCACGAATGTGGCCGGCTCGCTCGATGCCGTTCATCTCGGCCATGGCGACGGCGCAGCCGGCCAGAATCTCGACGGCGGGGATCTTGTAGCTCACGCCTGTGAAGCGATGGTAGGTGGCGAAGGTGTAAGCCAGGAGCATGGAGTACGGCCATTCCCCGCACATGAAGACTCGTTCCCAGGGTACAAGAACGTCGTCGAAGATGATCATCGCCTCCACCAGGCCGCGCACCGGGAGGGCAGCGGGGTACTCTGAGGGGCCGCGCTCGCCACGGCTGGGCCGGCAGACCATCGTGATGCCCTTGGTGTTGGCGGGGATGGCGAAGGCCAGCGAGTACTCACCTTCGTTCTCTCGCATCTGGCGGGTCGGCAGTACCAGGATGTCATTGGCCACCGGGGCGCCGGTGATGTGGATCTTGGCGCCCCTGACGACGATACCGTCCTTGTTCTGGTCGACAACGTGCACATAGTAGTCGGGGTGCGCCTGCTGGGCCGGCGGCTTGCCTCGGTCGCCCTTGACGTCGGTGATGGCACCGCAGAGGTTGAGGTCGTTCTTGCGCAGGTGCTCCAGGTAGTTCCGAGCCCTCTCCAGGTATTCCGGCTTCCCCATCTGCTGCGCCGTGGTCATTATGGCGTACATGGCGTCGGTACCGACGTCCTTGCCGAAGGGGAGCCCGCCGGTCAGGCGGATGGACTGACCGATCATGTTCAGTCGCTGCTCTAGGTCCTCCGAGGTACGCGGAGGCAGGAAGTAGCGGCTTATGGGCTCGCCGGTCTCTGGGTGGGATGCCACGAAGAGGTCACGCACCGCCGGGTCCTCCGAGTGCGTTAGGACGAAGTCCCCGGCCGCTGTCTCGGTGTTGATCTTAAGAATGGGATGGGTAGTCACGTCCTCAACCAAGTCGCCGTGCATGAAGACGCGACGACCGTCCCTCAGGCTCTCTCTGAATTCCTCAGGTGATCGAACTGCCATGTTACACCTCTATCACTCTAGGGCCAGCCGGGCCTCGATCTCTTGCCGTCCGAGCCATGGCTGTTCGCCGGCGGCCGCCGCAGCTGTGGCCGGACTGCTGCCGGCACGTCTGCAGGCACGAGTATAGTGGGTGGAATGTCTTCTGTAAACGCCACTTCTAGGCTGGGCGCCGTCGTCTTTGCGCTCCAGCCTTGAATCCGGACGCTCACTGAGGTTCCTGTGCCTCGAGAGCCTCACAAGCTCTCGGTCGCAGGTTCCAATCTTGCTGGCGCCATCAAGAAAGTGACAATGCCAGCAAGGCGGTCGCCACCACGAGCCCCTCACGATGACGTTGGCTAGCGACAGAGTGGGGCGCCTAGAATCTTGGTCGGCAATTTGTCGGCAAGGGCGGGGGCAAAACTGTCACTTGGGCCCTAAGTGGTAGATTTTCAGATACGAAACTGGAGCCGGGGAAGGGATTCGAACCCCCGACCCGCGCTTTACGAAAGCGCTGCTCTACCCCTGAGCTACCCCGGCCCCGATGATGGGAACCGTCCGCCAAAGTCCGGCTCCCTCGATCGTTATATTAACACCTTCCAGCCAGAGGGCGAAAATCCCGCAGACTGTTGCCGCCGGCAGAGGGCTCCAGCTATATCATCGTGACACCACCGCCAACACTGAGGCTCTGGCCGGTGATGAAGCCGGCGACGTCGGAAGCCAGGAAGACAGCAGCATTCGCCGTGTCTTTCGCCGTTCCCAGGCGCCGTAAGGGATAGAGCCGCTTGGCCTTCTCCTGTGTCTCCGCTGTAAAGAATTGGAGCCCAAGCTTCCACATGCTGTGCTCGCTTATCTCTTCCTCACTGCTGGGTACGGTGAGGGCGGGACAGACTACATTGAGGGTGATCCCGTAGCGGCCCACTTCGCGGGCCAACGATTTCGTGAGGCCTATGACCCCCGCTTTACAGGCCGCATACACCGCCTCGCGATACTCCCCCACGCGCCCAGCCTCGGAGCTGATGCTGACGATGCGACCGTAGCCGTTCTCCACCATTTGGGGCAGGACAGCCCGCATGCAGTTCATGACGCTCCACAGGTTGAGGTTGACTGCTTTTTCCCAGTCCTCGCGGGGCTGGTCCAGGAAGAGGCAGTCGAGGACCCAGCCCACGTTGTTGACCAAGACGTGGATGCGGCCGAACTCATCGTTGGCCCGGCCCACCATGGCCTCGACCTGCTGGTGGTCAGTCACATCGGTTCTGATACCGATAGTCTTACCTCCGCCCCCTAGCGTGTTGGCCTGAGACGCCACCTTGTTGGCCTGGCCCTCGTCGATGTCAGCGATGACCACGTTGGCTCCCTCGCGGGCGAAGCTTAAGGCGATAGCTCGGCCAATGTGAGATGCGCCGCCGGTGACGATGACGGTCTTGCCTGCTAGCTCCAGATCCATGGCATACACCCTTCCCTACAGCGTTGCGACCAGCCAGATGGCGAGCAGCGGTCTCCAGCCACGAAACCGCTGCTCTGCCTCTGAGCTATGCTGGTCCCACTAGCACATCGAAATCAGGCCCACAAGGCCCGGGCGCCTCTACCATCACCATAGTGCTGCCAAGCCGAACGGCTAAAGGTCGGGCCCCTGAGCGCCGGCAGACCTTATTGCTACAAGGCTCGTTAGGCCAGGGCGGCACTGAGGCGGGCGATCTCTTCGTTGGACTGGTTGAAGGGTTGCGCCCCCTCCAGATTCTTGATGTCCGCCAGCCGGTCCCTGATGTCCTCGATGCTGATGCCCTTCTTGGCGTCCAGAGTGATACCCGGCCCCTCTACCATGACGGCCCGCGAGAAGTAGCCCGCGCCCGCCACGAAGACGACGCCGCTGTCAGTGCACTCTTCGGAGCACATGTAGACTACGATGGGCGACACGTAGTCCGGCTTCAGCTTCTCCACCATGTCCGGCGGCATGACCGTGGCCGTCATCCGCGTACCGGCTATGGGGGCGATGGTGTTGCACAGAATGTTGTATCGGGCCCCTTCCAGCTTGAGGGTGTTCATGAACCCCACCAGGCCCAGCTTGGCCGCGCCGTAGTTGGCCTGGCCGAAGTTTCCGTACAGTCCGGTAGCCGAGGTGGTCATGACGATGCGACCGTAGTTGTTCTCCCTCATCACGGGGAAAGCCGCCTTGGTTACGTTGAAGGCACCCTTCAGGTGCACCGTCAGCACCTTATCGATGTCCTCCTCATCCAGCTTCATGAAGGACTTGTCGCGGAGGATACCTGCGTTGTTGATAAGGATGTCCACCTTTCCAAAGGCGTCCAGGGCGGTCTTGACGATGGCCTGGCCACCCGCCCAGGTGTCCACACCGTCGTAGTTCGGCACCGCCTCGCCCCCGGCAGAGCGGATCTCCTCCGCCACTTTCTCCGCCATTGTGGTGCCGGCGCCGGTGCCATCGAAGGCGCCTCCCAGGTCGTTCACCACCACCTTAGCGCCGCGGGACGCCAGCAAAAGGGCGTGCGAGCGCCCCAGCCCACCGCCGGCGCCGGTGATGATGGCCACCCTTCCGTCGAATCGAACATCAGCCATGTTTGCCTCCTCTCTGAGACTGGCTACAACAATTACTCACCTTGGGCAGATCACCGCCTGACGTCGCCGACCGCAACGCTTCGGCGGCAGTTCGATTGTTCCGCCGAGCACAATCTTACCACCAGGGGCGCTGGGCGCAAATCCCCCAAAAGAACTGCCCGGCCTGGTCCGTCCTCCTTAGAGCACTAGGTAGGTGGCTAGGCCTTCTCTGAGGGGTGTGAGCCGCAGGCCGAGGGTCTCCACCAACTCCGAGCTGTCGGCCAGGCCATCCATGGTTATGAAGTCGATAGCATCGGGCGTGAGAGGAGGCCCCGGCAGGAACCGCAACAGGGCGGCCTGGGCCTTCATCAACACCTTGGGGACGGGCAGGAGGAAGCGCCATCTATCCATCACCTCCAGGGCCGTGCGGACAATTTCCTTCATGGTCAACACCTCCGGGCCGCCTATCTCGAACACCCTGTTGTCTGCTGCCCGGTTGTCCACCGCCTCTGCCACGGCCCAGCCCAGGTCGTCGATGAACACCGGCTGAAGCCGCTGCTTGTTGCCATCGCCGATAATGGGCACAAAGGGGAGAAAGCGGCTCATCGCCAGGAAACGGTTGAGACTGCGGTCCTCCGGCCCGTAGACCCAGGACGGCCGAAAGATAACGTAGGTGATGCCGCTATCCCTGACCGCCGTCTCCGCCCGCCACTTGGCCCGAAACCAGTGGTATTTGGCGTCGGGGGCGGCGCCGGCACCGCTTACGTAGATGTAGCGCTGGACGCCCGCCGCCTTGGCCGCCTCCACCAGGCGCTCAGTGCCAGCGGCATCGATCTCCTCGAAGGTATAGCCTCGGCGTCGATTCTCGATGGGCGAGTTGGGGAACTGGACACAGCCGATGACTACCTCCGCCCCCTGAACGGCGGCGGCCAAGCTCGCCGGGTCTCTCACATCCCCCTCGCGGTACTCGACCTCAATGTAGGGGAAGCGAGTTGCCGCCTTGGCCGCGCCGCGGGTCAGGACGGCGACCGGCTTGCCCCGGCGGGCCAGCTCGCGCACGATGCCACCGCCCACGAATCCGGTGCCACCTGCTACCAAGATCATCTCAACCTCCGTTTTGCCATCTCAGGCCAAAGGCAGAATCAGGTGCCAGGGGAAAAGGCGCCGCTCCTATTTTACACGCACGCGCTCGGGGCGGTCTGCAAGTGCGATGAGTGAGTCACTCACTTTCGCCCTCGCTGGCGGTTGGGAAATGCCTTGATATAGGATGAGAGGGGTGTTATTCAAGGTGGCTGCTACCCCAGGCACTCTCGACAGTCTATTGGGCACTAGTTCGTTTGACTTCACACTAACAGCAAGGAGGTCAGCCATGGAGGCCAACGTGGGCACCATTGACCGGGCTATCCGACTGGTGATTGCCATAGCGCTTATAGGCGTCGGCCTGGGGGTGGTGCGTGGGCCCCGCGGAATCGCCATGGCGGCGGTCGGCGCGATCCCCCTGGTGTCGGGACTAAGCGGACACTGTCTCCTGTACAGGGTATTCGGGATCAACACCTGTCGAAGGTGATCCAGACAGAACTGATGCCCCTGCGGCAGGGATGCCGCCCTCGTTCCCTCTCGCCTAGATCGCCTGGATCTCGCCGATCAGCGCCTTCAGCCGCTCCTTATCCCCCTGGTTACGGATGGGGATGGCGAAGGCAACGCGGTTGACTATGCCGCCCCAGCGCTCCCTGATCCTGGCCGCGATCTCGTCATAGGTGCCGATGACGGCGAACTGATCCAGCATCTCGTCGCTGATCTGCTGCCCCATCTCGGCCCACCTGCCCGCTGCGGCCAGCCGATGCAGGCTGAGGCAGGTCTCACCCCAGCCGTGGATGTCCAGCACGGCCTTGTAGGTGCGGGTGGAGCCGTAGAAGGCGATCTGAGCGCGGATGGCCTGTTTCTGCCTCTCGATGTCCTCCTCCCTCTCGCCGGTGATGACGAAGCCGCCGCCGGAAATGTCGATATCCTTTAGGGAGCGGCCGGCCTTTCTGGCCGCTCCCTCGATGTTGGGCAGAATGACCTCGCGCAGGTACTTGGGCGTGCAGAAGCTGTGCAGGCGCACGCCGTCGCACAGCTCGCCCGCCAGGCGGCACATGTAGGGATTGACTGCCGAGATGTGGATGGGGACGTGAGGATGCTCGATTGGCCCGGGATCGAAGAAGGGAGTCATGAGGGTGTAGGTGTAGTGCTTGCCGCGGAAGTTGGGTCGGGTCTTGTTTTGCCAGGAGTCCCAGATCGCCCTCAGGACCAGGATGTACTCCCGCAGGCGCGGCCCGGCCGGCGAGGGCCAGGGGGTGCTGTAACGGCGCTCGTTGTGGCCCTTCACCTGGGTGCCCAGGCCCAGGAGGAGACGGCCCCGCGACAGGGCCTGGATGTCCCAGGCCATCTGAGCCACCGCCAGGGGACTGCGCGGGAAGGCGATGGCCACCGCCGAGCCGAGGGTGACCCGCTGTGTGTGCTCGGCGGCGATGGCCAGGGGCAGGAAGGGATCGTGACCAACCTCGAAGGAGAGGACGCCGTCGTAGCCCATCTCCTCGGCCTCCCTGGCGGCGGCCGCCACTTGGTCCAGGCCACCTATCGGCAGAGCGGTTTCCACCTTCATCGATTCTTCTCCCAGTAGCTAGCAGTGCAGAAGGGATTCCGGTCCACTTATACTGAGCAGCTACAGCGCCCCGATTCTATTGGCCCCCGGCAGCAGCGTCAAGCCGACGGTCGGCGGCCAGACGCAAAGGAACAGGGTCCCCGGCTGGTGCCGGGAACCCTGAACGGATAGCTAAGGTGGGGCGCTTTTTTCGTCGCTAGTCGGGACGGCCCAGGATGGTCACCGAGCAGACGGATGCCGGCCCGCCCAGGTTGTGGGCCAGCCCCAGGCGAGGGTTCTTTACCTGCATGCCGTCGGCTCGCCCCTGGAGCTGCTTGGTCACCTCGTACAGCATGCGACAGCCGGTGGCGCCGATGGGGTGGCCGAAGCACTTGAGACCGCCGCTGGGGTTAAGGGGCATGTCCCCCTCCACCTCCGTCATGCCGTCACGCACAGCCTCAGCGGCCTTGGGCGGATCGACGAAGCCCAGGTCGCCCATATTGAGCAGTTCGGTGATGGTGAAGCAGTCGTGTATCTCGGCGAAACTGATCTCCTTGCGGGGGTCCTTAATGCCTGCCTCCTCGTAGGCCATGGCAGACGCCTTCTTGGTGGCTGGGAAACCCAGCCAGTTGAAGCCCGGCCTCCACATAGGGAAGGTGGTGTCAACGGCCAGGGCGTTGGCCTTGGCCACCACATAGTCGTCCTTATGCTTCATTGTCTTGGCGATCTCCGGCCGGGTGACCACCAGGGCGGCGGCGCCATCGGACATGGCGCAGCAGTCAAAGCGGCCCAGAGGCTCGGCGATCATCGGGGCCTTCAGGACGTCGTCAACGGTGATCGCCCGACGGAAGTGGGCCTTAGGGTGGGCAACGCCATTCTTATGGTTCTTGACGGCCACGTGCGCCAAGTCCTCCTTGGTCCACCCCCAGTCGTGGAAGGCGCGGGAGGCAGCCAGAGCGAACATGGCCGGTGCGCTAGTTCCGCTCATCACTGGGTGGCCTCCCTCCATGGGCAGGCCGCTGGAGCCCTCGTCCATAAGCTTTTCCACCCCGCAAGCGACCACGATGTCGTAGACGCCGGCGGCCACGGCGAAGGAGGCGTTGCGGAAGGCATCCATGCCGGAGGCGCAGAAGTTCTCTAGTCGGGTAACGGGCTTGCCGAACAGCTTCATGGGCTCGACGAATGTACCCCCCGACATCCCGGTGAAGCTGTACATCACCCCCACCCAGGCCGCCTCGATGTCCTGAGGGGTGATGCCAGCGTCATCCAGGGCTTCGTAGACTGCCTCTACCAGCAGGTCTTCTTGGTCCTTCTCCCAGATCTCGCCGAACTTGGTGCAACCAACGCCGGCGATAGCCACTCGATCCTTAATCCCTGGCATGTCTCCTCCTTTCCGCCGCAGCGTCAGCGAAGAGGTTTAGCCCCCCCTCACCGGTTGGCACTTCCAGTAGTAGTTATGGAATTCTGCCCCCTCGTGGAGGCGGCGCAAGGTGAACTCCACCGGCATGCCTATGCTCACCTCCTTGGGGTCGCAGTCGGTCATCTGCAGGAAGATGCGTCCCCCTCCCTCCAATTCAATCACAATCCTGGGGACGGGGGTGCTCAGGTACTCGCCACCCACCAAATGGTCGAGGGTAAAGGTGAACACTGTCCCCTTGCGGGGCAGCTTGATCTCGTCCAGTTCATCCTTTGTCCCACACTCCACGCACACTCGCGGCAGCGGGTACTGCACCGTGCCGCATTTGCGGCAGCGGGCGCCATAGAGGGCCAGCTCCATCTTGCTGTCCCGCCAGTAGGTAACAGGCGACGACTTGGGAACGAACCTGTCCCTCTCCATGAGCTTGCGGAAGGACACGTAGGCGTTGTAGTTGGGAAGCATCCGCTTGGTCATGAGGTAGGTCTGAAGCGGCTTCTTGCCGGGAACAGTGGGGAAGGCATCGTTGACCTCTACCAGGAAGGCATCAGCGCCGTCACCGTAGTTGGCCACCAGGAGCTTGTCGCCTGCCTTGGACGCGTCCAGGGCGGCCGCCAGCATCATCAGCACCTGGGGTGTGCCCGTGTTGCCCAGCAAGAGGAAACCCGAGTCCTGGAGCTGGGGCATCTCTAGGCCGAGCTGGCGGCCGAGGACGGCGTGGGCACGGGGGTCGCCAGCGGAAAAGACCCCCTTGCTTATGTCCTTAGGGCCAAGGCCCTCCTTCTCCGCCAGCGCCTTCGCCGCGGCCACCATGCTAGCCATGTAGCCGTACTGGGTCTCCAATTTGGGCTCAAAGGCACGAACGTAGCGGTCCTCGGAGCGCCGCCAGGGGCCGATAACCTCGCTGGTGACGGATTGGAAGCCACGAACAGTCGCTGGGCCTTCCTTGGATAGAAGGAAGGCAGCGGCGCCGTCGCCCAGGAGCTGCTCCCACATCGTCTCCGGCTCGGCCGGACGATTGTCCGCCGCCACCACCAGCACGCTCTTGGCCGAGCCGCTCTCGATGGCGTCGTAGGCTGCCCTCATGGCCACGGTGGCCGAGCGGATGGAGTCAGTGAAATCGGCCGTAAAGATGTCCTTGCGCAGGTCCAGGGCGCCAGCGACCACGGAAGCGCACTGCTTCTCGGTATAGGGAGGAGTGGTGCTGGCGAAGTAGACACCGTCGATACTGGCCGGGTCGATGCCTGCCAAGCACTCGAAGCCGGCGGCGATGGCCATCGTGATGCTATCCTCGTCACCGCTGGCCACCGAGCGCTCCCCGGGTACGCCGGGAATGCCCCAAGCCTGGGCCATCTCCTGACGTCCCAACCGGTATATGGGTATATAACCGCCGTAGGATGCTATTGCTACCATTCGGTCCTCCTCAACTCACAACCGGTAATGGTGATACTGCATTTTGGCTACGTGTGACAACAGGTACCCAGGGTAGGGTCGTAGTAAGAGCAGAAGGCGTCGTCCCAATAAGGGTCCTCAAACAGAAAACCCCGCTCATCCTGGCGATGGTCGCTCTTGGCAGCCTCCTCGCTCCCGATCTGGCGCTTCTTGGCCCGCGCCCGGGGCGATCTCGCCTTCTTTGCCTTTGCTCTGCGGGGCTTGTCGACGTTCCTCATCGAAAGTGAATCCTGTCACAGTCTACCCTAGAGGCCCTCTTTGGACAAGGCCAGAAATATTCTGGATTTGGCTTTCGGCATGATACGAGCTGCGCACCAGTGGCCCTGCTTCCACGTGGCCGAATCCCAAGCGCTGGCCCTCCTCGGCTAGCTCCCGGAATTCCTGGGGCGGGTAGTAGCGAGCCACCGGCAGTAGCTTCGGCGTGGGCTGTAGGTACTGACCGATGGTCAATATGTCGCAGCCAACCGCCACCAGGTCAGCCATAGCCTGCAACAATTCTTCGCCAGTCTCCCCCAGGCCCACCATCAGGCTGCTCTTGGTGGGGACGGTGGGATCGAGGGCCTTGGCCCAGGCCAGAAGCTCCAGCGAGCGGTCGTAGATGGCGTTGGGGCGCGCGCGCGGATAGAGGCGGCGCACCGTCTCCAGGTTATGGTTGAGGACATCCGGTCGCGCTGCTATGAGCGTGGCCAGGGCCTTGTGAGAGCCCTGGAAATCGGGCACGAGCACCTCCACGCTGGTGGTCGGCGACAGGCGGCGAATGTGGCGGACAACGTCGGCGAAGGCGGCCGCACCGCCGTCGGGTAGGTCGTCGCGGGTGACAGAGGTGATGACGGCGTGCCTCAGGCCCAGACGACGCACCACCTCGGCCACTCGCAGGGGCTCCTCGCTGTCCAAGCGGGCCGGCTGCCCGCTCCTGACGGCGCAGAAGCGGCAGGCGCGGCTACATACGTCGCCCAGGATCATGAAGGTAGCGGTGCCGGCCTGGAAGCACTCGCCGATGTTGGGGCAGCGGGCCTCCTCGCAGACGGTGTGCAGGCCCGAGGCTCGCAATATGGACTTCAGGCGCAGGTAGCGCGGCCCGCCAGGGAAAGGCACCTTCAGCCACGCTGGCTTGCGCGGCCGCTGCTCGCTCGTCGATCGTTCGCTAGCCATCGGTGCCCACAATGATAGCACCATCGAGTCCTTTCAGCGCCGTCAGGAAGAGATAGCCCCGGCACGACGCACAACTCCCGGATTTGTTAACAGCCGCCGCCGGCCCAGGCCAGAACTTAACCATTTATGCACTGTCGTTTCACTGCTTGGCCTCCCGCTCTTAACCGCGATTTTCACCCAGGCGTGTGACGCTGAAGGTAAGCCGCCGCGAAGTGGGCGAAGCAAGAGCGCTGCTCATCGGCCTTCGTCGGCCCGCCCAAAGCGACCCCGCCGTCCAACCGCGACGAGCCTCCGCGAAGTACCCCTAGTCGGGGGAACCCGCGCGAAGTAGGCGGAAGAAAGCCGCTGTCTGGCAGGCTTCGTCGGCCCACCCAAAGCGGCACCCACTGTCCAACCGCGCGGGCCCTCCCTTGGAGGTCGATGGAGGTCGACATGGTTGTGCGATGCGCGGCGCTGGCGGCGGTGGTGGTTTCAGCCCTGGCCCTTGTTGTAGCCCCAACCTCGGCGGGAAGCGCCACGGACACCACCAGCCCCACAGTCCACGTCCTCTACTTCAGGGCCCAGGACGATCCCCTCGACCAGACCCTGGTGGCGGCAGTTGAAGAGGGCCTCGAAGATGTCCGCCGCTGGTATGGGCAGCAAGTAGGCAAGACCTTCCGTCGCGACACCCTCGTCGAGGTGGTCGGCCAGAAGACCATCGCCGAATACTGTAGCGACCTCACCTGCCAGCCCGCCAGCGAGTGGGTTGCCGCCTTCCATGTGGTGGTGGGCGAGCTGGAGGAGCGCGGCTACGTGAACCGAGACGATCCCCATTCGGTCTACCTCGTGGCCGTGCAAACCTACGAGATCAGCTCGAGCCTGGGCGACCCCGGCGGAGCCTGGTTCTCCAGTGACGGTGGGGGTGTGGCCACCATCGGCCATCGGGAGTTGCAAGACATAGCCGCCGACTGCCACGACGATTGCTACGCCAGGAACAGGGCCTTGGGCATCTTGGCCCACGAGCTAGGCCACGCCTTCAATCTCCCCCATCCCCATGAGGACGTGTACTCCGGCGGTGCCGACCCTTGCGACGAGCATTGTGATCAGACCGTGATGTGGGCCTACCCCAAGTACCCCCAGGTCGGGCTTCTCGACGTGCCGGAGCATCCGGAGACAGATGCGCTACGGCACAACCCCATCTTCAGCCTGGATGTGGAAACCGTTCACCTCAGCCCTGGCTGGAATCTCATCTCGCTCCCCCTACGGCCGCAGCCTGCGGCCACTCCTTCCGTGCTATCGAGTGTGGAGGGCAGCTACGATATCGCCTACGGCTGGGACGCTGGCGCCGGCAGCCACCTATCCTTTTTCGGGGCCAGCGGCAACCTCAGCCGTCTGGACGAAACCATGGGCTTCTGGATCCGCATGAAGGATGAGGCAACCCTATCGGTGGTAGGAGAAGCGCTCGGCCCGGTCCAGATCCCACTGGTGGAAGGCTGGAACCTTATCGGCTACCCCTGGCGCACGCCGCTACCCCCACAGGAGGCTCTGGCCTCTATCGATGGCAACTACGACATCGTCTACGCCTGGAACTCCTCAAGCGGCTCATGGCTGTCTTACGCTCCGGGCCTGGACCACGGCACACTGAAGGAGCTGATCCCCGGCCAGGGCTACTGGGTCCGTGCCAGCGGCGACTGCGTCCTGACGATTGGGTAGCCTCCACGAGCAGCGGCGGAAAGCTCAGAGTCCTGGGGCCTAGCCTCCCAAGGCCCTCTTGCGCTAAGATGGTGCCACCACAGGGGGAGGTTAACGCCATGAGCAGCAACGAAAGCAAGGAATACGTCCTCCGGATGGCTAAAGAGCAGGATGTCAAGTTCATTCGCTTATGGTTCTGCGACATCCTGGGCAACCTCAAGAGCGTGGCCATCACTGTGGAGGAACTGGAAGGGGCTCTAGAGGAGGGTATCGGCTTTGACGGCTCTTCCATCGAGGGCTTCGCCCGCATCGACGAGAGCGACATGGTGGCCATGCCCGACCCCAATACCTTCGTCATCCTCCCCTGGCGCCCCGCTGAGAACCGGGTGGCCCGCGTCTTCTGCGACATTCTTCACCCCGGCGGCCAGCCCTTCGAGGGAGACCCCCGCTATATCCTCAAGCGCAATCTCAAGCGGGCCGCCGACCTGGGCTACACATTCTACGTCGCCCCCGAGCTGGAGTACTTCTACTTCGCCAACCCCGAGGGCACCACCCTCCTGGACAGGGGCGGCTACTTCGACCTCACCCCTCTGGACGCCGCCACCGACCTACGGCGAGAGACTGTCCTGGCCCTGGAAGAGGTAGGCATCGGTGTGGAGGCCAGTCACCACGAGGTGGCCCCCAGCCAGCACGAGATCGACTTGCGCTACACCGACGCTTTCACTATGGCCGACAGCACCATGACCTATCGCCTGATAGTCAAGGAGGTCGCCCTCAGGCACGGGGTTTACGCCACCTTCATGCCCAAGCCCCTGGCCGACCAGAACGGCAGCGGCATGCACGTCCATCAGTCTCTGTTCCGGGGCGAGCGCAACGCCTTCTTCGACCCCAAGGATAAATATCACCTATCGGCCATCGCCAAGAGCTACATCGCCGGTCTGCTCCGCCACGCCCGCGAGATAACCATCGTCACTAACCAGTGGGTGAACTCCTACAAGCGATTGGTGCCGGGCTATGAGGCGCCGGTCTATCTCTCCTGGGCCATGCGCAATCGCTCCGACCTCATCCGCGTGCCCGAATACAAGCCGGGCAAAGAGGAAGACGTGCGCATCGAGTACCGCTCCCCCGATCCAGCCTGCAACCCCTACCTGGCCTTCGCCGTGATGCTGGCGGCTGGCCTGGAGGGCATCGAGAAGGAGTACCCCTGCCCCGAGCCGGTGGAGGAGAACGTCTTCTTGATGACGGCAGAGGAGCGAGAGCGACGGGGCATCGCCCACCTGCCGGGCAGTCTCTTCGAGGCCATCCAGCTGGCCGAGCAGAGCGAGCTACTGCGGCGCTGCCTCGGCGACCACCTCTACGAAATCCTTCTCAAGAACAAGCTCATCGAGTGGAGCGATTACCGGCGCCACGTCACGGACTACGAGATCAAGCGCTACCTGCCTGTCCTGTAGAGGCTGAGATGAGACGCTGCAGGCGAGGGGTGGCTTAGGTTCTCCCATGGTACTGCCAACGTCCGCAAGTTGGTATGATCCGGGCCAAAAAGAAAACCCACCGTCGCCTAAGCGAAGGTGGGGAGGTAATAAGCCCGGCATCAACTAGTTGATACCGGGGAGCTGATCCATTAAGATCTTACAGCCCCCTGGGGAATTGTCAAGGGGGTTAGGCAAAAAAATGTCCTACCATCGATCCCGCAATCAGCACTCGTCCAGAAGGGACCCGTTTCGATGGATCGGGTAATGGTCTTCATCGACGGCAGCAATCTCTATCACGGACTGAAAGAGGCCTTGGGACATGCACGAGTTGACTTCCAACGCTTCTGCTCCCTGCTTTGTGGTTCAAGCCGAAGGCTCGTACATGCACATTATTACAACATTCCGTTGAGGCAGGCGGATGATCCGGTGCGATATGCAAGACAACAGAAGTTCTTGGGTCAGCTTCGTAAGATTCCGTATTTTACCATTCATCTCGGCAGGCTTGTGGACCGGGAAAGGGAAGAGAGCTGCCCTGACTGCTCAGCGAAGTACACGGTAAATTATCAGACGGAAAAGGGCATTGATGTCCAAATAGCCTCTCATATGCTTACGTTTGCTTTCGACAACCAGTACGACACAGCTATTCTAGCAAGTCAAGATGGTGACTTCGCTCCCGTTGTTGCCGAGGTCCTACGGCTGAACAAGCAAGTTGAGAACGCAGAATTTCCTCATAGGCTACCGAGCTTTCTCTCACGAGCTTGCTCACATGTTATTCGCTTAGATGCCGCATTTCTTCATCGTTGCAGCTTCTGATCTGGGGGTTTTGCACTTCCCTTCTTTCCTCATTGGCGTCGCTGCCGCGCCCACGCTAGCCGCCGCTGCCCGGGCGACCGTGTTGTAGAAAGCCTACGCTAGCTCCTCCAGGCGGGCCTGCAGGCCCTCCAGGCGAGTGCGGGCGGTAGCCAGCTTCTCCTCCTCCTTGCCCACCACCGCCGCCGGAGCCCGCGTGCGGAATTGCTCGTTGGCCAGCTTGGCCTCCAGACGGGCAACCTCCGCCTGGGTGCCGTCGACCTGGCGGCGCAGGCGGGCCCGCTCCGCCTCGATGTCGAACAGACCAGCTAGCGGCACCACTACCTGAACGTCCGCGAGAACGGCGGTGATCACTTGCTCTCGCGGAGCCGCCCCAGCCCCATCGACAATGTGCAGGGGCCGCACCCGAGCCAGCGTTTCAATGATGGGACGACTGGCCTCGGCTGCCTTGCGCATACCATCAGCTACCAGGTAGGCCTCCACGTATCGGATCGGCTCTACCCCTCGCTCAGCCCGAATGTTGCGGATGGCCCGTACTACCTCCATCACCGCCTGGGCTTGGCTCTCCGCCTCCTTGTCCAGCCAGCGCTTGTTCGCTCGCGGCCAGGGTGCAGCGATCAGGGCCTCGGCCTGCGGCTGGCGCAGGCGGGGTCTCAGGTTTTGCCAGATGGCCTCCGTGACGAAAGGCATGAAGGGATGGAGCAGGCGCAGGCTCATGTCCAGCACGTGCGCCACTACCGGCAGCGGTGAGGGGTCGCCGGCCTTCAGGCGCACCTTGGCCATCTCGATGTACCAGTCGCAGAACTCGCCCCAGAAGAAGTCGTGCACCTGGCGGCCGGCCTCGCCCACCTGAAAAGCAGAGAGCAGCTTTTCGACATCGCCGATCAGCCTCTGCAGCCGCGACATGATCCAGCGATCCTCCAGGGGCATGCTGTCCCGCTGGCCTGGCTGCGGCGGCTCCACCGCCTCGTCCGCCAGGCTGGTGATGACGAAGCGAGCGGCGTTCCAGACCTTGTTGGCGAAGTTGCGCCCACCCTCCATCCTCTCGTCGGAGATACGCATATCGTTGCCGGGGGCACCAGCGGTGGCCAGCACGAAGCGCAGGGCATCGGTGCCGTACTTGGCGGCGGCCTCCACCGGGTCGACCACATTGCCCAGGCTCTTGGTCATCTTGCGGCCGTCGCGGTCGCGCAAAAGGCCATGCAGGTACACGTGGCGGAAGGGCACGTCGCCCGTGTTGTACAGCCCCATCATGATCATGCGGGCCACCCAGAAGAAGAGGATGTCGTAGCCTGTCTCCATGACCGTGGTGGGGTAGAAATAGCGCAGGTCCTCTGTGTCGTCGGGCCAGCCCAGGGTGGAGTGAGGCCAGAGAGCCGAGGAGAACCAGGTGTCCAGCACGTCCGGGTCCTGGTGGATGCCGGACGATCCACAGTGCTCGCACTGGCTGAGGTCCTCCAGGGCCACCGTGATCTGGCTGCAGTCGTCGCAGTACCAGACAGGGATGCGGTGCCCCCACCAGAGCTGGCGGGAGATGCACCAGTCGCGGATGTTTTCCATCCAGTGGAGGTACACCCTCGTGAACCGCCGCGGCGCGATCTTGATGCGGCCGTCTTTGACCGCTGCCATCGCTGGCTCGGCCAGGGCCTTCATGCTCACGAACCACTGCTGGCTGATGATGGGCTCGATGACGGTGTCGCAGCGCTGGCAGTGGCCGATGGAGTGGCCGTAGGGCTCGATCTTCTCCATCAGGCCCATGGTCTCCAGGTCGTCCACGATAGCGTCGCGGCAAACGAAGCGGTCCTGGCCAGAATAGGGGCCCGCTTCTTCGTTCATCATCCCATCCGGTCCCACCGACACGATGGAGGAGAGGCCGTGGCGCTCACCCACCTCGAAGTCCACCTGGTCGTGGCCGGGCGTTATCTTCAGGGCGCCCGTGCCGAAGGCGGGATCGACCGCTGCGTCACCAACCACCGGGATGCGACGATCCATGATGGGCAAGAGTGCCATGCGGCCGATAGTACTCTGATAGCGGGGGTCGTCCGGATTCACCGCCACCGCCACGTCGGCAACGATGGTCTCTGGTCGGGTGGTGGCGATGGTAATGTACTCGCCGCTAGGCTCCCCACTCTCATCCAGCAGGGGGTAGCGAACGTACCAGAGGTGATCAGCGTGCTCCTTGTGCTCCACCTCCAGGTCGGACAGGGCGGTCTGGCAGCGGGGGCACCAGTTGATAATCCGTTCGCCCTGATAGATGAGGCCATCGCGATAGAGGTTGACGAAGGTAGTGCGCACCGCCTTCTGGGGCCCCTCGTCCATCGTGAAGCGCTCGCGAGTCCAGTCGCAGGATGCGCCCAGCCGCTGATGCTGGCGGCTGATGATGTGACGATACCTCCCGACCCACTCCCACACGCGCTCCAGGAAGCCATCGCGCCCGAGGTCGTGGCGGGTGAGGCTCTCCCTGAGGAGTTCCTTCTCCACCACGTTCTGGGTGGCGATTCCAGCGTGATCCACTCCCGGTAGCCAGAGAGAGGGATCGCCCTTCATGCGATGCCAGCGGATGAGGAGGTCCTCGATGGTAGAAGTGAGGGCGTGGCCCAGGTGCAGTTCGCCCGTGACGTTAGGGGGCGGCATGATGATAGTGAAGGGCTGCTTGGCGGGATCGGTGCGGGCGGTGAAGTAACCTCCTTCCAGCCAGAGGCGATAGAGATTCTCCTCTACCTGGCTGGCGTCGTAAGCCTTGGCCATCTCGGTACGAGGGCTGTGGCCGCCTTTTTCAGCGGGGCTGGTCATCGTCAGCGACTTTTCGTCTGCGGTCAGGCAGGAAACAAAGGCGGCGGATACTCCCCCGATTAATCGAGGCAGGTTCGCCGCCCCAGGTGCTAGCATTTTAGTATTCCTGGCTATCTGCGTCAAACCGGTTTGGGCGCTGGCTCCTCTGGAAGATCGCTTCTTGAGTGAGTTTATCTCTCAGTTATCGGCGGCACCACTTGCGTCTAAACAGAAAACCGTTAATATATTCGTTACCAAAGCTAGGCGTCTTGCAAGTCATGCTGACAGCAGTTCTTCTCTAGGGTTGTGACTGGATTACAGATAAGCGCCCTCACCAAGTCTTTCGGCGGGATCATCGCCCTGGACGATGTATCGTTTGAGGTTCAGCCGGGCGAGATCGCGGGGCTTATTGGACCCAATGGCGCCGGCAAGACCACCCTCTTCAACTGCATAAGCCGCCTCTACGAGCCCGACCGGGGGGATATCGTCTTCGATGGCCATGATCTGGTGAAGCTAGCCGCCGACGAGATTGTGGACGTGGGCATCGCTCGCACCTTCCAGAACGTGGAGATGTTCAAGACGATGACCGTTATAGAGAACCTGCTGGTGGGTCAGCACAGCCGCTTCTCCCCGCCCCTCAAGGAAAACGTGCTCTTGCGATATGCCAACGCCGCCATGCACACAGCTTTCGAGGTCATCGCCTGCGTCGGTCGGCTACCGGCGGCGTGGAGGGAGGAGCGGCTGGCGCGGGACACGGCAGAAGAAGTGGTCAGGTTCCTCGGCCTGGAAGAGGTGAAGGACATGCGGGCTGGCGACCTTTCCTTCGGCATTCAGAAGACCGTAGAGCTGGCACGGGCCCTGGTCTCTAGGCCACGCCTGATTCTTCTGGACGAGCCAGCCAGCGGCCTCAGCCATCAGGAACTGGGCCAGCTAGGCAAAGTTATTAAGGGTGTCCGTGACGAATTCCGGGTGACCATTCTGGTGGTGGAGCACCACATGGAGCTTGTCATGCCCATTTCCGATCGCATTTGCGTCCTCAACTTCGGCCGGAAGATCGCCGAGGGGACACCGGCGGAGGTGCAAAAAGACCCCGCTGTGATTGAGGCTTACCTGGGCGGGTAGAAGCGATGTTGCAGGTACGCGAGGTCGTCGCCGCCTACGGGCCTATCGTTGCTCTCCACGGCGTGTCCCTGGAGGTGCCGGAGGGAAGCATCGTAGCGGTGCTGGGGGCCAACGGCGCCGGCAAGAGCACTACCCTGCGGGCCGTATCGGGCCTGCTACGACCCAGGAGCGGCAGCATCGAGTTCGACGGACAGCGGATCGACCACATGTCGGCGGAACAGATAGTCTCCCTGGGCATGTCTCACATCCCCGAGGGGCGGCAGCTTTTCAGCGAGATGACAGTGCTGGAGAACCTGAGGCTGGGGGCCTACTCTAGGTTCACCGGACTGGCAGGCAGTATCGGGGAATATCGGCAGCGAAGACAGGACTTCGAAGCGGCTGTCAAGCAGGTATTTGAGTACTTCCCCATCCTGGCCGAGCGTCGGAACCAGATAGCGGGCACCCTCAGTGGCGGCGAGCAGCAGATGCTGGCCATCGGCCGCGGGCTGATGGGCAACCCGCGCCTTCTCCTGCTCGATGAGCCGTCCATGGGCCTGGCCCCCATCGTCACGCGGGAGATCTTCGAGATTATCGAGACTATCAACCGAACGCAGGGGGTAACCATTCTCCTGGTGGAGCAAAACGCCAATCTCGCTCTGGAAATCGCCCACTACGGCTACGTGCTGGAGACGGGCCGCGTCGCCCTGGCAGATACCAGCGAGAACCTGCGAAAGAGCGAAGCGGTGCAGCGCTCCTATCTGGGCCAGTAGGAACTCGGGAGGATCAAAGTGGAGGAGTTTTGGCAGCAGATGGTAACAGGCCTGGCCACAGGCAGCGTCTATGGACTGCTGGCCCTGGCCATCGTCCTCATCTATCGCTCCACCACCGTTCTCAACTTCGCCCAGGGCGAGATGGCCATGTTCACTACCTTCATGGCCTGGACGATGCTTCACTGGGGACACTACTGGATCGTCTTCCCCCTCGTCCTGCTCATGGCGGCTGCCATGGGTGGTTTCATCGAGTTGGTGATCATACGGCGGGTAGAAGGAGGCCCCATCCTGAACATCATCATCGTCACCCTGGGGTTGTTCGCCATCCTCAACAACGTAGCCACCTGGCGCTGGGGTGGCATACCCAAGGCCTTCCCCGCGCCCCCCGAGATCCAGGTAACGGGGATCAGGTTCTTCGGCGAAGGGGCCCTGGATATCGGGCCCACAGTAGTCAGCTACCATGACCTGACCATTCTAGTTTTCGCGGTGGGTATCATGGCCGCCCTCTACCTGTTCTTCCAGTATACCCCCCTGGGCCTGGCCATGCGGGCCACCGCTCAGAACCCTATCGCCAGCCGCCTGATGGGCATTCGGGTGGGGCGCATGCTAGCTGTGGGCTGGGCCCTCTCAGCCGCCGTCGGGGCGGTGGCCGGGATGCTCATCGCTAACCTCATTCTGCTGCAGCCCCCCATGATGATGGGCGTTCTCCTGTACGCCTTCGCCGCCGCTGTCCTGGGCGGCCTGGACAGCCCGGTGGGGGCGATAGTTGGCGGCCTCATTATCGGCATAACCGAGAACCTGGTGGGAACCTACACCCCACAGGACGTGCTGGGGCCCGATATGAAGCTGACGGTGACTCTGATCATCATCGTTTTGGTGCTGCTGGTCAGGCCGACCGGCATCTTTGGTAAACGAGCGATGAGGCGGGTATGAGACGCCCAGGCCGACCGCCGACATCAAAGCTCATCATCTTCGCCGTTCTGGCGTTCTTCCTGCTCTGGTGGGTGCCCTTCAGCCATATCCTACCTGGCTGGGTACCGCTGGGCTTGGGCACGTATCGTACCTATCAGGCCAGCATGATCGCCATGTGGGCCATCGTGGCCCTGGGCCTCAACATTCTCACCGGCTACAATGGGCAGATCTCCCTGGGCCACGGCGCCTTCGTGGCCGTAGGCGGCTACACGGCTGCCATCCTGATGGTCGATTACGGCTGGCCTTTCCCGCTCACCATAGTTTTGGCGGGCGTCATTGCCGGTACCCTGGGCTTTCTCATCGGCATTCCGGCTCTGCGCCTCACCGGACCCTATCTAGCTATCGCCACCCTGGGCCTGGCCCTGGCCACCCCCCAGGTTCTAAAGAAATACGACGGCCTCACCCACGGCACCCAGGGCATCAATGTTAGGTCAGAGGTGAGTGACCAAGTGGGCGTCCTGTCGGACTTCATGGACGACGTCTTCGGCATCCACCTGAACGACGATCAGTGGGTATACTTCTTGGCCTTGTTCATCGCCTTGCTGATGGTCGTCCTTGCCGTAAACATTGTTCGCAGCCGCATCGGCAGGGCCTTCGTGGCCATTCGCGACAGCGAGATAGCGGCCCAAGCGATGGGCATTAGCGTGCCCCGCTACAAGACCATGGCCTTCGCCATCAGCGCCTTCTACGGTGGCATCGCTGGCGGAACCTATGCTCAGGTGGTGGGATTCGTCAGCCCCGAGAGCTTCAACTTCTTGCTGTCCATAAACTTCCTGACCACCATCGTGGTAGGGGGCCTGGCCTCCATATTGGGGTCCGTCCTGGGCGCCGCGGGCCTCATTGTAGTGCCCGAGATGCCGGGCCTTGTCAGCTTCATCCCCGGCGCTGGTCTGCCCGATGAGCTCTCCTGGGCTTTCTACGGCGCCGCTCTCATCCTAGTGATGGTCTTTGCCCCTTATGGTCTGGCCGGCCTTTTCCACCGTTTCGTCAGGTGGGTCTCTAGCTGGCCAGCGGCCTGGCGCGCCGGCATCCTGGCTGGGCTAGTGCTGGGCGTCGTTGCACGCGTCGTGGCAGGCGAACTAGCTGGCGCAGGAGTGGGGCTGGTATTAGGCCTGGTCGCTTTCTGTGCAATCACCGCCTGGATCTGGGGCCCGGCGCTCACGAGGGCTGGGGCAGGTGGCTACAGCCGCTCGGTCGAGGCGCTTAGGGGCATCCGGTCATCGTCGGGACAGACCGGGGCTGGATCAGAGGATGGGTCTTCCGAGAACCATCCAGACGCTGAAAGATGAAAGTGGGGTGATGGCAGCTAGGAGGCGCAAAGAAAACCCTTCAGGGCACGCGCAAGGCTGCCGACAGGCAGGCCTGCGATGCCCAGCGAAGGCGGGCTTCCGACGAATTAGGCCACCAATGGCTACCGGCAGCCCCTAGCGCAAGGCTATTTCTGGTAGACTAGGGTATCTCCCTGAGACGGGGAGGGTAAGAGTGACAATCCAAGGAAGGAGGCTGACGTAGCTATGTGGAAGCTAGGCAAATTCTGGCCGATCTTCCTCGCCCTGGCAGCGCTGTTGCTGGTACTGGCAGTGGCCTGCGAGGAGGAGGAAGAGGAGGGAACCCCCACCGGCACACCCACCGCTGCCGCCACCGAGACCGAAACTCCTGCCGCCGGCGAGGTCCCCGGCATCACCGACACAGAGATAGTACTGGGCAGCCACTTCGCCCTTAGCGGCACCTATGGGGCGGCGTACGCTCCCGTCATCGCGGGCGTCAAAGCCTACTTCAAGTACGTCAATGCGGAGGAAGGGGGCGTCTGCGGCCGTCAGATCGTCTTCAAGATAGAGGATGATCAGTACGACCCGGCCCAGGCCGTCGGGGTCACCCGCAAGTTGGTGGAGGACGACGAGGTGTTCGCCATGGTGGCCAACCTGGGGACGGCCGCTCACTCAGCCGTCTGGGAGTACCTGAACGAAGAAGGGGTGCCCGACCTGTGGATCATGTCCGGCGCCCACAAGTGGGCTGCGGACCCCGTGGCGCACCCCTGGTCGGTTGCCATCCTGCCGGACTACTATGTCGAGGGGACGATCGTCGGCAGGTACATCTCGGAGAACATGCCGGGAAAGAAGGTGGGCATCTTCTACCAGAACGACGACTACGGCAAGGACGAGCTGGCGGGCCTGAAGAACGGCCTGGACCCCGACAAGAACGAACTGGTAGCGGACCAGAGCTATGAGTCCACCGCCGTCGACATCCGCTCTCAGATCACTAACCTGAAGAATGCCGGCGTAGAAGTGGTGCACGGAGCCTGCATCCCTGGCCACTGTGCTCAGGCCGTCAAGACCGCCCAACAGATGGGCTGGGATGCCCAGTTCTTCATCGGCTACGTGAATTCTGACGCTGCTATGTTCATGTATTCCTCGCCGGAGGCCATGGAAGGGGTCATCACCCTCCAGGCCAACAAGATGGCCGACTGGACTGACGACCCGGCGATAGCGGAGCACCACCGGATCATGGAGGAGTACGGTGACTTGCCCCCCGGTAACTTCACCGTGGTCGGCCAGGTCGCCGCGATGTTGACCGTCGATGCCCTGAGCAGGACCTGTGACAACCTGACGCGACAGGGCCTGATGGACGCCATCCACGACTTCAAGGACTATCAGGGCGACCTTGCCTTGCCGGGGATCACCATCACTCTCAGCCCGACAGACCACTTGTCCATCGAGGCCATGAAGATGCTGAAGGCCACGCTGGTGGACGGCAAGGGCAAGTACGAGTACTTCGGCGAGGTGATCTCGTTCGCGGAGGAGCAGTAGGGGACAACCCTTGGGGGCGGACAGACGCCGTGCAGGTCGCCGTCTCTGTTCGCCCCGCCGCTAGGGGACCTCGATGACGCTGGGGGGCTCTCGGAGGGCATTGCTGAGGCAACGCGCCCGGCAGGACTCCAGGCGGCGGAGCATGCCCAGGGCGCGACGGGTGTCGCTAGCCACTCGGGCCGGGTCGCAGTAGCGCAGGCGATACTTGAACAACCAGTAGGTGAACTCCCTGGCCTCTGTCAGGGAGATGGTGGTATCGTCGGCTATGCCTTGCTCTCGCCGGAATTGGCATAGCAGATCTTGGCGGGGGCGGCCGTAGAGGCGCTGGCAGGCCTCTTCGTCTACCGACAGGTGGTTCTCCCACACACGCGAGCGCTGCTCCTTATGAACGTCATCTTCAATTACCAGTTGGAGCATCTCCTCCAGGGTGACACCGTAGAGGTAGTTGAGGTGAGCCCGATACTTGGCGTGGCCCATGAGGCGGCGGAACTCCTCCTGGCTGAGATCCAGGGGAAGCTGCCCGAAGAACACCAGTGGTTCATGCTCTTCCTGGGGGATAAGGTCGCCCACCGCCTCGCACAGACGCTCCGCCAGTAGAAGCCAGTCGAAGGCCTCGCCACCGACAAGGTAGCGGTAGTGTCGCTTGCCTAGTGTTTCCTCGGGCAGCGGCCAGCGGGCGATGGTCTGCAGGAGAGCGATGAACCACGGCTTGCCGTCCGCTACCTTCTGACACAGGTCAGTCAGCAGTTGCTCGGCCTCAATGAGCTCTTCCCTGGCCACGGCCCTTGCGCTCATGGGTACTGCCGGCTTCCCTCATCCAGCTTGCGGCGGCCTAGGCTGCCCTCCCGCAGCACTTCTTGTACTTGAGGCCGCTGCCGCAGGGGCAGGGGTCGTTCCTGCCCACCTTGCGGGGCGCTGCTGGCGGTCCCCCTTCGGGCTGGCCAGCGTTCGGCCCCCGCCGTCCGCCTGCCCGTGCCGCCACTGCCGCCGGCCGCCGCGGCGCGGGCGTAGCCTGAGGGCTCAGGGTCACGTGATAGATCCTGTGGGTTATGTTGCGCTGTATGTGCTCCATGAGTTGGTCCCACATGTCGTGGGCTTCTCGCTTGAAGGCTACCAGGGGATCCTGACCACCGTAGCCAGCCAGGCCGATGCCCTGGCGCATCTCGTCCAGGGCTGTCAGGTGTCCCACCCACAGCCTATCGATGGTGCCCAGCATCACCAGGCGTTCCAGGGTGCGCATGTTCTCGGCGCCTACTTTTTGCTCTTTTGCCTCGTACTCCTTCTGGGCGTGGGTCAGAAACTCCTCAACTACATCCTCGAGGGGCAGGCCGGCGAAGTGAGCCTGGGTGAAGTGAGGAGGCAGCGGCATGATAGCCTTCATTTCATTGAGCAGCCCCTTGAGGTCACGCTCTTCCTCCCGCTGGTCGCCTACGTAGGTGCCGACCAGATCGTTAATCTCCTCCGCGATCATTTCCTGGATGTTGGCCTTGAGGTCGGTCCCCTCTAGGATCTTGTTCCGCTCGGTGTAGATGAGGTCGCGCTGGGTGTTCATCACGTCGTCATATTCGACCACGTGCTTGCGGATGTCGTAGTTGTGACCCTCCACCTTGGTCTGGGCCGACTCGATGGCCTTGCTGGCCATGCCGCTCTCCAGAGGCATGTCCTCATCCATGCCCAGGCGGCCCATCATGCCCCCTACCCACTCGGGGGCGAAGCGGCGCATCACGTCATCGCCAAAGGAGACGAAGAAGCGGGAGCTGCCAGGGTCGCCCTGGCGGCCGGAACGACCGCGAAGCTGGTTATCGATGCGGCGGGCCTCATGGCGCTCCGTGCCGACGATGTGCAGGCCGCCGGCCTCGACCACCTTATCGTGGGCCACCTGCCATATCTGGCGAGCCTCCCGCCGTATGCGCTCCAGTTCCTCAGGGGGAGCGGTGTCGGGATCGATGTCCTTCTTGCGGTAGAGCTCCTCGGCCAGGCGGCCGGGGTTGCCGCCCAGGTTGATGTCAACGCCACGGCCGGCCATGTTGGTGGCGATGGTGACGGTGCCGAAGCGCCCGGCCTGGGCAATGATCTGAGCCTCGCGCTCGTGATGCTTGGCGTTGAGCACCTGGGGCTCCTTAAGGGGACATACGGGGTGGTACTGACCGCACTCTGGGTTGCGGCACTTGCTGCGGCGCTTGAGGAGGTCAGCTAGGTGCTCGGAGATTTCGATGGAGACAGTGCCCACCAGCACCGGCCGGCCGATAGCGTGCATCTCCTCGATCTCACTCACCACCGCCCGGAACTTCGCCTCCGGTGTGCGGTAGATGAAGTCGGAATTGTCCCGGCGGATCATCGGCCTGTGGGTGGGAATGGGAATCACGTCCAAGCCATAGATGGTATGAAACTCCTCCCTTTCGGTGTAGGCGGTACCGGTCATGCCGGCCAGCTTCTCGTAGAGGCGGAAGTAGTTCTGGAGGGTGATGGTGGCGTAGGTCACGCTCTCCCGCTGCACCCGTACGCCCTCCTTGGCTTCCACCGCCTGGTGAAGGCCGTCCGACCAGCGGCGGCCGAACATCAGGCGGCCGGTGAACTCGTCGACGATGACCACCTCGCCATCCTTCACCACGTAGTGGTGATCGCGCTGATAGAGGGCGTGAGCCTTGAGGGCGGCCTCCAGGAAGCGAGTCAAGCGATAGTTCTGAGCGTCGTAGATGTTCTTGATGTTCAGCCATTTCTCTAGCTTGGCCACCCCTTCCTCGCTGAGGGACACCGAGCGCGTCTTGTGATCTATGGTGTAGTCCACTTCCGGCTGGAGACGGGGCACCAGCCGAGCGAACATGCGGTAGACCTCCTCCGTCTCCTCGGCAGGGCCGCTGATAATGAGAGGGGTGCGGGCTTCGTCGATGAGGATGTTGTCCACCTCGTCCACGATGGCGTAGTGGTGAGGATGCTCCGGCCGCTGGACAACCTGGGAGAGGTCCACCACCATATTGTCCCGCAGGTAGTCGAAGCCAAACTCATTGTTGGTGCCGTAGGTGATATCGGTCAGGTAGGCCTCGCGGCGAGGCACTGGTCGCAGGTGGCGTAGGCTGGGGTTGTCGGTATTGAAACCAGGATCGTAGACGTAGGCAGCATCATGCTGGAGGCAGGCCACCGACAGGCCCAGGTTGTGATAGATAGGGCCCATCCAGGTGGTGTCGCGCTTGGCCAGGTAGTCGTTCACTGTCACCAGGTGGGCGCTCTTGCCCTCCAGGCCGTTGAGATAGAGGGGAAGGGTAGCCACCAGCGTCTTGCCTTCACCCGTCTTCATCTCGGCGCTCTTGCCCTGATGAAGAACAATGCCTCCCAAGAGCTGGGCATCAAAGTGGCGCTCGCCCAGACGCCGCTTGGCTATCTCCCGCACCACGGCAAAGGCATCAGGCAGGATGTCATCCAGGGTTTCGCCATCGGCCAGGCGCTGGCGGAACTGGTCGGTTCTGGCCCGCAGCTCGGCGTCGCTGAGGGGAGCTACCCCGTCCTCGAGAGCATTGATCTCGTTGACCAGCGGCTGAACCTTCGCCAGCTTTCTCTCACTGCTCTCGCTGATAACGCCCTTAAGCCACTTGAGCATGACAGACCCTTACTGGAACAACTCCCCCACCGAATGGCCAGTATGGATGCGTTGTATGGCTTCCCCCAGCAGGGGTGCCAAAGACAAAACGGTGATCTTGGGCAAACGCTTCTCCACGGGCAGGGGGATGGTGTCGGTCACCACTAGCTCCCTGGCGGACGACCGCTCGATCCTGTCGACGGCTGGCCCCGAAAGCACGGGGTGGGTGCAGCAAGCGTATATGTCGACTGTTCCGTGCTGCTGCAGCAGATCTATGGTCGCTACCAGTGTGCTACCGGTATCCACCTCATCGTCCACAATGAGAGCGTTCATGCCTTTGACTTCGCCAATTATATTGACAGCCTCCGCCCGCTGTTCGTTACCGATTCGGCGCTTCTCCACGAGGGCTAGGGGAACGCCCAGACGATCGGCCACATTGCGAGCGCGCTTAGCGTCGCCCACATCAGTGGACACCACCGTCAGATCAGGGATGCCCTTGTCCTTGAAGTAGCGGCTGAGGATGTACAGGGCGGTCAACTCGTCCACCGGGATGTTGAAGAAGCCCTGGATCTGGCCAGCGTGGAGGTCTACCGTCAACAGGCGGTCGGCCCCAGCTGTCTCCATGAAGTTGGCCACCAGGCGGGCGGTGATGGGTACTCGCGGCTGGTCCTTCTTATCGCTACGCCCATAAGCGTAGTAGGGGACGACAGCCGTGATCCGCCCCGCCGAGGCCCGCTTGGCGGCGTCGATCATGACGAATAGCTCCATTAAGCGATCGTTGACCGGGGAGACGATGGGCTGGACCAGGAAAACATCGCGGGCGCGGATGTTTTCGCAGAAGCGCACAAAAATGTTCTCGTTGCTGAACTTGAAGGCTTCACACTGCCCCAGGGGCATCTCTAGGTAGTCGCAGATGGCCTGGGCAAGATCGGGGTGAGCGTTGCCGCTGAATACACGCAACTCCTGATACACCGACCGTCTCTCCTTCCTTCGCTCTGCCAGCTAATATCAATATAGCACAAAGGATGAAGGGGACGGTATGGAACCCTCGGGTGAGCTCCATGCCCATTCCAAGGGTTATACAGGAAGAAGAAAGCCGAAAGCCAGTTGCTTCCGGCCGGCGCTGCTGGATAAGCGTTTGTCTGGTAGACAATGCAAATATACCACGAGCGGAGAGTGGAGAAAAGGGGGATTGTTCTATCTATCAGCCGTGCGAGAGTTGACAAATCTGGCAAGCTAGGTTATAATGCTTTGTTGATGGCGGGACTGTATTCCCCAAATTTCTATTCCCCTGTTAGCTATCCACCATAGCTGCTTGTGTATTTCTAGCCACGAAATGGGCCGCGGACATTAGTGGCTCGTAGGGGGTTTTTGTCTATGACGACAGCCAGGGACTTTGCCCGGGAAAGAGCTAGTGTGTCCCAATTGCTCAAGTCCTACGCACGCATACCTGAGGTCATTCGGGTGCCCAATCTTATACGCGTCCAGCTCGACTCCTACCGCTGGTTCCAGGAGCAGGGTCTGCGGGAGCTGTTCGACGAGCTCTCGCCTATCCAGGACTTCACTGGCAGCCGCCTGGAGATGCGCTTCGGCGAGCACCAGTTCGGCCAGCCCAAGTACTGCGAAGCTGAATGCCGCGAGCGGGATATGACCTATGCCGCTCCTTTGCGGATCAACGTTCAGCTCATCGTTAAGGAGAGCGGCGAGGTCAAGGAGCAGGAGATCTTCATGGGGGACTTCCCCATGATGACGGATAAGGGTACCTTCATCGTCAACGGCGCCGAGCGGGTGGTGGTCTCCCAGTTGGTGCGCTCGCCAGGGGTTTACTTCACCCTGGAGCGCGACGCCACCAGTGGCCGCGACCTTTGCTACGCCAAGCTCATTCCCAACCGAGGCGCCTGGCTGGAGTTTGAGACCAGCAACAAGAACGTTATCTCCGTTAAGGTGGACCGCAAGCGCAAGATCCCTATCACCACTCTCCTGCGCGCCATCGACGAGGATTCTGAGATCAAGGACGAGCAGCAGCTGGGCACTAACGAACGCATCCTGGCCATGTTCAAGGCCGTGGATACAAACCCCGACCATCGCTATATCCAGGCCACCCTGGAGAAGGAGCCCTCCCAGAACAAGGAGGAAGCCCTCTTGGAGTTTTATCGTCGCCTGCGCCCGGGCGACCCGCCCACTTTAGACAATGCCCGTAGCCTGATCACCACACTATTCTTTAATCCTCGCCGCTACGACCTGGGTAAGGTAGGGCGGTACAAGCTTAACAAGAGCCTGGGCTATAAGAAGGCATTGGACACCCACATCTTGGTGCCCCAGGACCTCATGGCCATCATCCGCGGGATCATTCGCCTGAACAACGGCCAAGGACAACCTGACGACATCGACCATCTGGGCAACCGCCGTGTGCGCACTGTGGGCGAACTGATCCAGAACCAGTTCCGCATCGGCCTTTTGCGCATGGAGCGGGTGATACGGGAGCGCATGACTATCACCGATCCTGAGAGCGCCACCCCCAGCGCCCTGATCAACATCCGGCCGGTAGTGGCCGCCAGCAAGGAGTTCTTCGGCGGCTCTCAACTCTCCCAGTTCATGGATCAGACCAACCCCCTGGCCGAGTTGACCCACAAGCGCCGTCTCTCTGCTCTGGGCCCGGGCGGCCTGTCCCGCGACCGCGCCGGCTTCGACGTGCGCGACGTCCATCACAGCCACTATGGCCGCATTTGCCCCATTGAGACACCGGAGGGCCCCAACATCGGTCTCATCGGCAGTCTGGCCACCTACGCTCGCGTCAATGAGTACGGCTTCATCGAGACGCCCTATCGCAAGGTAGTGCGGGAGCTGGCCAACGACTCGCCTGATCTGGTGGGGCGCTTCCTGCGTCAGGATGTCAGCGACGAGAAGGGCAAGATAGTGGCCTCGGCGGGCACCGAGGTGACCCCTCAGCTGGCGGCCAAGCTGGTCAAGCTGCCGCCCACCACCATCCCCATCCGCCCCTTCGTGTCCGACCAGGTCCTCTACCTATTGGCAGACGACGAAGAGCGCTACGTGGTGGCCCAGGCCAACGAGCCCCTGGATGAAAGCAACCACTTCCTGGGTAGCAAGCTAGAGTCCCGTTTTGGCAGCCACTTCATTACCGCTACGCCGGAGCAGGTGGACTTCATGGACCTCTCGCCCAAGCAAATCGTGTCGGTAGCCACCTCCCTTATCCCCTTTCTGGAGCACGACGATGCCAACCGGGCTCTTATGGGCTCCAACATGCAGCGCCAGGCCGTGCCCCTCGTGCGGCCGGAGGTGCCGCTGATAGCCACCGGCATGGAGCGTCAGGCGGCCATCGATTCCGGCCAGGTCTTCTTCGCTGAGGATGACGGCCTGGTGGTGAACTGCACCGCCCGCCACATCCGCGTCCAGTACGACAGCGGCGAGGAGAAGACCTACGAGCTGTCCAAGTTCGTTCGCTCTAACCAAGGGACGTGTGTCAATCAGAGGGTCATCGTACACAAGGGCCAGCGGGTGGAGAAGGGCCAGCCCCTGGTCGACAGTGCCTCTACTGTCCAGGGGGAACTGGCCCTGGGCCAGACCCTCCTCTGCGCCTTTATGATCTGGGAAGGCTACAACTTTGAGGACGCCATCGTCATCTCACAGGCGGTCGTCCGCGACGATAAGTTCACTTCCATCCACGTCGAGAAGCACGAAGTCGAGGCTCGCGACACCAAGCTGGGTCCGGAGGAGATCACCCGCGACATACCCAACGTGGGCGAGGAGAGCCTGCGCAATCTGGACGACGAGGGGATCATCCGCATTGGCGCCGAGGTGCAAGCGGGCGACATCCTGGTGGGAAAGATCACCCCCAAGGGGGAGACGGAGTTGACCGCCGAGGAGAAGCTTCTGCGGGCCATCTTCGGCGAGAAGGCCCGTGAGGTGAAGGACACATCCCTGCGGGTACCCCACGGCGAGCGGGGCAAGGTCATCGACGTCAAGGTCTTCTCTCGCGACAGCCACGACGAGCTACCGCCGGGGGTCAACAGGATGGTGCGCGTCTGCATCGGCCAGCGGCGCAAGGTGGCCGAAGGGGACAAGATGGCCGGGCGTCACGGCAACAAGGGCGTCATCGCCCGCATCCTGCCGGCGGAGGACATGCCCTACCTGGCTGACGGCACCCCGGTGGATATTATCCTCAACCCCATCGGCGTGCCCAGCCGCATGAACGTTGGCCAGGTGCTCGAGACCCACCTGGGCTGGGCGGCTAAGCTCCTTGGTTTCCGCGCCCTATCCCCGGTATTCGACGGCGGCAACCCCCTCACGATCGAGGATGCCCTCGCCCGCACCTGGATTGCCGAGCAGGCTGATGCTGTGATGCCTCAGCCCAACGGTGACAAGAACGAGGCGGGCGAGAACTTGGACATGGCAAAGGCCTCACAATGGCTTGCCCAGCGAGGCTACGACGGCCAGGCGGTGTTCGACGACTCGCAGCCGGGCCAGGCTAAGCGCGCCTGCTTGGAGCTGTGGCTGGAGGAGCAAGGTAAGAGGAAGGTGCGGGGCCTGCCAGAGCATGAGTTGGAGGCCCGGGCCGAGAAGATCCTACTGAAGGGCGGCCCTGTTGCTCCCATCTTCGGCAAGCAGATCCTCTACGATGGACGCACCGGCGAGCCCTTCGACGAGCCGGTTACGGTGGGCTACATCTACATGATGAAGCTGATCCACTTGGTGGAGGATAAGATCCATGCTCGCTCCACCGGCCCCTACTCCCTCATCACCCAGCAGCCCCTGGGCGGCAAGGCCCAGTTCGGCGGCCAGCGCTTCGGTGAGATGGAGGTGTGGGCGCTGGAGGCCTACGGCGCCGCCCACGTCCTCCAGGAGATCCTCACCGTTAAGTCCGATGATGTGGTGGGGCGGGTCAAGACCTATGAGTCCATCGTCAAGGGCGAAGACATCCCCGTGCCGGGGGTGCCAGAGTCCTTCAAGGTGCTAGTGAAGGAATTGCAGAGCCTCTGCCTGGCGGTGGAGGTGCTGAACGAGGAAGAGGAACGAGTAACCTTGGCGGATACGTCGGCAACCGAAGTTCCGGAGTTGGGCATTAACTTGACAGGCCTTGAGGGGGAGGATCTATTTGGTTCTTGAGGTGAACGACTTTAACGCCATCCGCATATCGCTGGCTTCGCCGGAGCAGATTCGCTCTTGGTCCTATGGAGAGGTAACCAAGCCGGAGACCATCAACTACCGCACTCTGAAGCCGGAGAAGGACGGCCTGTTCTGCGAGAAGACGTTCGGGCCCACCAAGGATTTCGAGTGCTACTGCGGCAAGTACAAGCGGGTGCGCTACAAGGGTATCATCTGTGACAAGTGCGGCGTTGAGGTAGCCCGCAGCAAGGTGCGCCGCGAGCGCATGGGCCACATCGAGCTGGCCTCGCCGGTAGCCCACATCTGGTTCGTCAAGGGCATGCCCAGCCGCATTGGCCTCCTGCTGGACATCTCGCCCCGCAGCCTGGAGCGGGTGCTCTACTTCGCTCAGTTCATCGTCACCGAGGTAAATGAGGCCGCCCGCGACCAGGCCATCGAGGCCCTGCGCCAGGAGATGGAGACACAGGCGGCCGAACGCGAGGCGCAGTATGCCGAGAAGATAGCGCTCAGAGAGGCCGCCTGCGAAGAGGCCGTCGCCCAGGTGCAGTCCCAGCGAGACCAGCAGTTCGCTCGCCTGGACGAAGAGTTGAACCGCGATCTGGCGGCCCTTAAGAAGAAGATTGCCGCTCTGGAGAAGGCCATAGCCAAGGGCCAGGGCAAGTCGGCTTCGAAGGACTTGGCCCTGGCGGAAACAGTTATCGTTGCCAAGGGCGATAAGGTGACTGCTCAGGCAGCGAAGCGGCTTCAGGCCGAGGCCGAGAAGCAAGTAGCCGAACTGGAGGACCTGTTCGCTCAGCGGTGCAGCGAGAGCGAGCTCGTGGTCGATGCCCACATTCAGCAGTTGCAGGATGCCGCCCGGGTGGAGATAGAGCCCCTGCGCCAGAAGATGCACGACGAGCGACAGGCCGTCGGCGAGGAGTACCACCTGAAGATCGAGGAACTGGAGGAGCTGAAGGATCCCATCCGCGACGACGCCGTCACCCTCCTCATGGAGGCCAAATACCACGAGCTGGCGTCGGCCTGCCCCGAGGTCTTCTCGGCGGGCATGGGCGCCGAGCCCATCCTGGGCATTCTTCAGCGCCTCGACCTGGACCGGCTGGCCGTCAAGCTACGCCAGGAGATCCAGAGCTCTAGTGGCCAGCGACGCAAGAAGGCCACCAAGCGCCTGAAGGTGACAGAGGCCTTCCGCAAGAGCAACAACCGACCGGAGTGGATGGTTGTTGTCGTCTTGCCGGTATTGCCGCCCGACCTGCGGCCAATGGTGCAGCTAGATGGCGGCCGTTTCGCTACCAGCGACCTCAATGACCTCTATCGACGGGTGATTAACCGCAACAACCGCCTGAAGCGCCTGCTGGAGTTGGGAGCGCCGGAGATCATCATTCGTAACGAGAAGCGAATGCTTCAGGAGGCGGTAGACTCGCTCATCGACAATGGCCGCCGCGGCCGCGCTGTATCCACCGCCGGCAACCACAAGCTGAAGTCTCTGTCGGACATGCTCAAGGGAAAGCAAGGACGCTTCCGTCAGAACCTCCTGGGCAAACGGGTAGACTACTCCGGCCGCTCAGTCATCGTCGTTGGGCCGGACTTGAAGCTTCACCAGTGCGGCTTGCCCAGGCGGATGGCCCTGGAGCTGTTCAAGCCCTTCGTGATGCACGCCCTGGTGGAGCGCGGCCTGGCTCACAACATCAAGTCAGCCAAGCGGGTCGTGGAGCGGGCTCAGCCTGAGGTTTGGGACATCCTCGACGAGATCGTCCAAGAGCGGCCGGTCCTCCTGAACCGAGCGCCCACCCTCCACCGCCTGGGCATCCAGGCCTTCGAGCCCGTTCTCGTCGATGGTAGCGCCATCCAGATCCATCCCCTGGTCTGCGCCGCCTTCAACGCTGACTTCGACGGCGATCAGATGGCGGTACACATACCTCTGTCGCGAGCTGCGGTGGCCGAGGCGCGCCAGATCATGCTATCGGCCGAGAACCTGCTTCTAGCCAGCAACGGTGAGCCCACGGTAGCCCCTACCCTGGACATTGTCTTGGGTTGCTACTACCTCACCCTGGTCAAGCCAAGGGCTAAGGGCGAGTACCGCCCGGGCATCCCCCCGAAGGGGGTCTACAGCAGCTTCCAGGAGGCCAAGCTGGCCCACGACCTGGGCCTGGTGGGACTGCAGGCCAAGATCAAGGTACGCGACCCAAGGACCGGCGGCCAGCTCATCGATACAACGGTGGGCCGCATCATCTTCAACGAGGTGCTACCCGAGGAGCTCGCCCTCCGTAACGAGGTTCTGGACAAGAAGGACCTCAAGGATCTGGTAGCGGAATGCCATCACAAGCTGGGCATGGAGCGCACCGGCGAGATGGTCGATGCTATCAAGAATGTTGGCTTCCACTATGCTACCCAGTCCGGCATGACTATCGCCATCAACGACCTGAAGGTGCCCGCAGACAAGGTCAAGCTGCTGGAAGAGGCCGATGCTCGCATCGGCGAGGTGGAGCAGCAGTTCCAGATGGGCCTGATCACCGAGGAGGAGCGCTACGACCAGGCGGTGGCCATCTGGCGGCAGACCACCGAGCGAGTGCAGGCGGCTATTCAGAATGGGATGGACCGCTATGGTGGCGTCTATATGATGGCCGTCAGCGGCGCCAAGGGTAACATCAGCCAGATCAGCCAGATGTGCGGCATGCGCGGCCTCATGACCGACCCCTCTGGCCGTATCATCGACCTGCCCATCCGCTCCAGCTTTCGCGAGGGGCTGACAGTGCTGGAGTATTTCATATCTACTCACGGTGCCCGCAAGGGACTGGCCGACACCGCCCTCCGTACCGCCGACAGCGGCTACCTGACCCGCCGCCTGATCGACGTGTCCCAGGAGGTCATCGTCCTAGAGGATGACTGCGGCACTACCGCTGGCAGCTGGCTGTCGGAGCCATCAGAGAAAGGCGTGCTTGAGTCTCTACGGGAGCGGATCATTGGCCGCTGGGCAGCATCCGACCTGATCGACCCTCAGACGGGCGAACTCATTGTTCGCCGCAATGAGGAGATCATCGAGGAAGTGGCCGAACGTATCGAGGCGCTAGGCATCGAGCGCGTGCACGTGCGCTCGCCTTTGACCTGTCAGGCCAAGCGAGGCATCTGCGCTCCCTGCTACGGTCGCAACCTGGCCCGTGGCGATCTAGTCGAGGTGGGCGAGGCCGTGGGCATCGTGGCTGCCCAGAGCATCGGCGAGCCGGGCACTCAGCTCACCATGCGCACCTTTCACACCGGCGGTGTGGCCGGCGTGGACATCACCTCCGGCTTGCCGCGAGTGGAGGAGTTGTTCGAGGCAAGGGTGCCTAAGGGTGGGGCCCTCATTTCCGAGATCGACGGCACGGCGGAGATCGTACGCGAGGGCGATAGCCGGCGCATCAAGGTGGTAAGCAGCGAACTGTACCGCGATGAATATGCCCTGCCCAAAGGGGTCGAGGTTGTGGTCGAGGACGAGGAGTGGGTGGAGCGAGGGGCGCTGCTGGCTCGCCTACCCCAGTCGGAGAAGGTCGAGGAGGACCAAGAAGTGACCCTCCCCGTCGCCGCCGACTCCGACGTCACCGCTCGCATGGCCGGCCGCGTCATGCGGGGACGCTCAGACCGTCTCTCCATCGTCTATGAGGAGCGGGAGGAGCGGGAATACATGGTGCCGCCCACTGCCCGCATTCGGGTGGAGACCGGTCAATATGTTCACGCCGGCCAGCAACTCACCGACGGAGCAGTCAATCCCCAGGACATCCTGCGCGTCCAGGGGCCGGAAGCGGTGCAGCTCTACTTGGTGGAAGAGATACAGAAGGTTTACCGTTCTCAGGGTGTGAATATCAATGATAAGCATATCGAGGTCATCGTTCGCCAGATGCTCCGCCGGGTGCAGGTGGACTCTCCCGGCGACACCGCCCTCCTGCCGGGCGAGCTGGTGGATCGCTTTCGCTTCGAGGAAGTGAACGCCAAGGTGCTGGCCGAGGGTGGCGAGCCCGCCACCGCTCAGCCCGTTCTCCTGGGGGTGACCAAGGCATCCCTCAACACCGACAGCTTCCTGGCCGCAGCCTCCTTCCAGGAGACCACACGCATCCTCACCGAGGCGGCTGTCAGTGGTGCTGTCGACCACCTCCTGGGTCTCAAGGAGAACGTTATCATTGGCAAGCTTATTCCGGCCCGCGCTCGCGTCACCGTGCCTGAGCGGCGAACAGTGGCCGAGCTCATGGTGCCGGCCGGCTTGCTGGCCGGCGGAGAAGGGGAGCCGGAGGAGGGCGAGTTGGTCACCGAGGCGGCTCAAGGGTTGACTGAGAAGCTATCCGCTCTGGCCATCGCCTTTCAGGCCCCCCCCGGGGAGGAAAGCCCGGTAGAGGAGTCGGGAGAAGAGCCGGTCGGGGAACCAGGCCAGGAGCCGGTAGAGGCGCCGGCAGAAGAGCCGGTCGGGGAACCAGGCCAGGAGCCGGTAGAGGCGCCGGCAGAAGAGCCGGTCGAGAAGCCAGGACAGGAGCCGAGCGAGGAGCCAGCCGCTCCTAGCCAGTAGACTTGATCCTAGCGGGCCTTGAGCGGAATCGGCCGCTCAAGGCCTATTCCGTGGTTGGGGCTAAGACATCGACGAGGGTGATCAGCCAGGCAACGGTGACGATGCCTGCAAAGGTAGTGCACCAGATGCAGATGTCCTCCACCACGAAGAGCTCTATGTAGGTGAGGTAGGCAGCGAAGGCAACGCCCGCCAGGGTCATGCTGAAGGCCGTCAGGGGGGCCCATTCCTCCGCCAGGGGCAGACAGGCCACCCGCGCCAGCACGAGGGCTAGAAGACCGGCGCAGAACAGCGTGCCCACCAGGCCCACCGGAATGTCGAGGAGGGTAGAGTACTCGCTACTTTCCACAGCGTCGCAGCCACTCAGGCCAGCACACATTATGGTTTGGTCGGCGTAGTGGCTGTAGGCTAGATAGGCTGCTACGCCCATACCCGCCATGGCCAGGACGGCCAGAGCGCCCCATCTCAAGAAGTCGCCCCCTGTTAGGGGGGCTGCTCTGGGCAGGACTTGAGCCCTAATCCGCCTCACTCGTCTCACCCAGCTTGGCCAGCTCGTCCTCGATGGCGTTCTTGAAGTCTTCGTAGGGCTTGGCCCCTACAACCATGGTCTGCCCCACGAAGAAGGTGGGTGTGCCAGTCGCCCCACGCCGCTCAGCCTCATCGTAGTCCGCCGCCACCTTGTCCATGTACTTCCCCTCATCCAGGCAGGCGTTGAACTTTTCGGTATCCAGGCCCAGATCCTGGGCAAACAGTTTCAGATTCTCGATGTTGAAGGTAACATTCTTGTTGTTAAGGAACAGCATGTCATGGTACTCCCAGAAGGCGTTTTGCTCTGCTGCGCACTCGGATGCCACGGCCGCCACGATACATGACTCACCGTGAAGCCCAGGTAAGGGGAACTGCTTCCACACCAGCTTCACCCTGCCCGCGGCCACATACTCTTCCTCTATTTGGGGAACGGTCTGCAGGGCGGCGCTGGTACAGTAGGGGCACAGGAAGTCGGAATACTCAACGATGGTCAGAGGGGCATCGGGACTCCCGAGCGCGGTCCCTTGACGAGGGATGTCGGCTGGTCTCGGGGTGGGGACAATGAATTCGGAGGGCGTGGCCTCACCATCGCTCTCCCAGGGGGCCAGGCTCACCACGATCAGGATGGCAGCGACGACCGCCGCCGCCGCCATACCGGTCAGAATTCCCAGATAGCGAAGGCGTCTGCTGGGTCTGGTGGGCTTCTTCTGCTCCCGACGCCTTCGAGGCCTTCTGCCCATGCACAACCCCTCTAGCTACGAAGATAGCAGCGCGCTGTTTGAGTGTCAACGTAACGGGGTTAGGTAGTCGATCGCCCTCTTTTGATGTCCTAAGGTGTACTGTCGCCAGGTAACGGCGACGCCAGGCCGCTGGAGGTGAGACCCTTCGCTACGCTCAGGGTGACAGCCACCGGTAGCGTCATTCTGAGCAAAGCGAAGAATCTCAGCCAGAGGCGGCGTTCTCAACAGCGCATGCATATCTCACGGCTGTTTGGCGTCTATCAACCGCCTGGAGGCCGCCTCTAGCTATCTCCTAGCTAAAGGCAGGACGTCAACAGTCTCTTGAGCGTACCAAAGAGGTGACCAGGGTCAGGCGGATGCGTCGCCAGATCTCGGAGACAGTGCACCCTAGGAGACCTGCGTGGGCTCCTCTAGGTGATGCGTTCGCTGGCCTCGTCGCCTCCGGGCCAGATCATCGACCTTGGCCAGGCAGGCCTCCGCCTCCAGCCGCTGCACGCCGCAGACGTTGCAGGGCTCCTTGTGGCAGTCAGCGGTGGCCTCCCCTTTCGCCGTCTTCAGCCACTCCCCCCGCAGGTAGGCTTCGCTGACGCCGGCATCGATGTGGGACCAGGGGAATTTCTCGAAGAGTCCCCGTTCGCGGTGAGCGTAGAAGCCGGGATCGAGGTCACACTCCTGGAAGGCCTGCTGCCAGCGGCCCCAGTCTTGGTGCTCGTGCCAGGCGTCGAACTTGCACCCTAGCTGCCAGGCTCGCTGGATGACTTGCCCTAGGCGACGATCGCCGAGAGAGACAACCGCCTCCAGCAGGCTGTGCTCGGGATCCTCCCAGGAGAACTCTACACCGGCCCGCCGGCAGCCCTTGCGCAGAAAGTCGTGCTTGGGGCCCAGCTCCTCGGCAGTGTTCTGGCTGGCCCACTGGAAAGGTGAGTGCGGCTTGGGGACGAAAATGGAGGTGCTCACCCGCACACGAGCGCGACCGCGATGATAGCGGCGGCCGATCTCCTTCACCCTGGCCGCTAGATCAACGATCCCCTGCATGTCCTCCAGGGTCTCGGTGGGCAGGCCCACCATGAAGTACATCTTGATGCTCGTCCAGCCACGGGAGAAGGCGGCCTCCGCTGCCCGCAGGACATCCTCTTCCGTCATCGGCTTGTTGATAGCCAGACGCAGGCGCTGGCTGCCCGTCTCGGGGGCGAAGGTGATGGTGTGCTTGCCCGGCCCAGCTACCGCCTCAGCCACCTCCACCGAGAAGCTGTCCACCCGCAGGCTGGGCAGGGAGATGATGATGCTGTCGCCGAACTCCTCTTTCAGGGCCCGCACCATGGGCACGATCTGGGAGTGGTCGGTGGTGCTGAGGGACAACAAGGAGAGCTCGCGATAGCCGGTACTGGCCAGCACTTCCCTGGCGAGGGCCACCACCTCCTTCGCTGTACGCTCCAGGCGGGGGCGATAGATCATCCCCGCCTGGCAGAAGCGACACCCCTGGGTACAGCCGCGCTGGATCTCGATGCCAGCGCGGTCGTGCACTATCTGCACGAAGGGAACAATGGGCCGCCTGGGCAAGGGCAGCAGCTTCTGCACGAATCGCTTGTGCGGCCGAGGAGAGGCGGCCGCATCCCCGGGCTTTACCTCAGCGATGGTGCCATCGGGATGGTAGGGCACGTCGAAAAAGCGGGGCACGTAGATGCCCTCGATGGCGGCTAGTTCCCGCAGAAGCTGTCTCTTCGATCGGCCACCCCTCTCCTTGAAGCGGCGCACACAGTCGACGATATCCAGGACGAGCTCCTCGCCGTCGCCCAGGGCGAAGGCATCGATGAAGTCGGCCAGGGGCTCAGGGTTGAGGGCGCCGCTGCCGCCGGCGATGACCAGGGGCAGAGCCCGCCGCCGCTCTGCTGCCGGCAAGGGCAGGCCGGCCAGGTCAAGCATGTTCAGAACGTTGGTGTAGGTCAGCTCGTAGCTTAGGGAGAAGCCAATGACATCGAACTCGCCCAGGGGGTGGCGGGTTTCCAGGCTGAAGAGGGGGATGCCCTCCTGGCGCATGGCCTGTTCCATGTCTGTCCAGGGCGCGTACACTCGCTCGCAGAGCAGACCGTCCTCCTGGTTGAGAACCTCGTAGAGGATGGCCAGGCCCAGGTTGGACATGCCAATGTCGTAGACATCGGGGTAGGCTAAGGCGACCCGCAGGGGCGTGTGGCTCCAGTCCTTGACCACGGAGTTCCACTCGCCGCCGCTGTAGCGGGCTGGCTTGCTCACCCGCCGAAGAACCCGGTCTAGGTCGGCAATGGTCAAATTCACCACCTCGCTGGGAGAAAGACCCCGGAACTCCCATCTTCCGCTCCAAAGGGTGTCAGCAGACGCTGGCGATCTGTGGGCAAGAACTGTGCGAACGACAGTCTGGCAGCCTGGAGCTAGACCTGGGAAGTCCCAGCCTGACCTAGCAGGTCAAGCTCGACCACAACTTCCTCATGTCCGTACTTAATGTCGAACCCGAGAGCCCGACAGAGGTCCGTCATTTTCCTGTTGTCAGGCAGGACTATTCCGTAGATGCTCTCAAGGCCTTTGTCCTCACCTATCCCTATCAGCATGTCCACTAGCTTAGTTCCAAGACCCTTACCCTGAAACTCGTCAGCCACCACGACGGCAAACTCGGCCCGCTTCTCTCCGGGCTCTATTATCAGCCTGCCGACTCCTATGTTTCTCTTCTTACCACCCTCCGTATGCTCGGCAATTATCGCCATCTCCCGGTCATAGTCTATGTTGCAGAAGCGCACCAGCATTTCATGGGTGATATCCCTAATCACGTGAAAAAACCTGAACCGGCTTGTCTCGTCGGAAAAACCGCGGATTAGTTCCGCCTCCAACGGTTCGTCCTCGGGACGTATGGGCCTAAGGAGAACCTCAGTACCGTCTTTCAGCTTCCAGGGCGTAATGTACCTGATGGGATAGGGCATTATCACCAGATGGCGATAGGGGTCCTCAAAGTCCAGGGCTTGGGCGTCTAGGACTATCCTCGAGTCAAGGGCGTAGATTCGCTGGCTGGCGACGGCCAACGGGTTTATGTCTATCTCGGCTATCTCGGGGAAATCAACTACCAAGTTCGAGAACTTGACTACTATCTCCTCGAGCAGCCTGAGGTTGGCCGGAGGCCTGTTCCTAAGCCCGCTCTTGAGAAGCTCCCAGATCTTGGTATCCTCCATCAGCCTCCTAGCCAGCGTTTGGTTGAGAGGGGGAAGCCCCATCGAGAAGTCCCTGAATACCTCGACGCCTATCCCACCTGCTCCGAACAGTATCACCGAGCCGAAGTCTGCATCCTTTTTTGAGCCGAGGATCAGTTCGTAAGTCACGTCCGTTATCATTCTCTGGACGTAGACGCCTTCAATCTGCGCCTGCGGTGACCTCTCGCGCACGCTATTCAGGAGCCCAGAGAAGCCTTCTCTCAGTTCGGCCTCGGACTTCATCCCGGTGATGACTCCCCCGGCATCGACTTTGTGGATGATGTCTGGGGAGATTATCTTGAGAACGACGGGATACCCCATTGAGCTGGCCGCAGATACCGCCTGGTCAACGCTCGTGCAGAGAACACCTTGTGCCCTTGGTATCCCATAAGCATCTAGAAACTTGTCCGCTTTGTCCTCCGTCAGAACGGTGCTCCCCTCCTCCAGGGCGCGTTTTACCAGGAGCCTGAGGTGACTGGAAGGGGGAGAGAGTCCTACAGAAAGCTCTTCGGGCGTCTCATAGAGAAGGTCAAG
>Ga0315549_1000466_pt1 | contig 47985 bp, 53 predicted proteins | sample SalMarSW160200MG_FD_203101 | JGI IMG/M metagenome (GOLD analysis project Ga0315549, IMG submission 203101) | Salt marsh sediment microbial communities from the Plum Island Ecosystem LTER, Massachusetts, United States - Salt Marsh Sediment SW1601-200 ...
CTCATGTATTGCGGCTACATAATTTATGACCACATACTGCATTTCTTCTATTTAGGCGGACCAGACTTCATTGTTGGACCAGAGGCTCCGCCAGAAAAGAGAAACATTTTAGGTGTAATTGAAAAGGCAGGCTTGGAAATCGGCAAAGAAGTTATCAAACATAGGGCTTATGGACAGAAAATCACAGAAATCATCGGCGGGAAAGCCACACACCCTGTTTGCGGGTTGCCTGGTGGAATTTCTAAATCATTAAGCGAAGAAGAGAGGCAAGAAATCGAAAAAATGGCTAGTTCATGCGTGGAATTTGCAAAGTTATCGTTGAAGCTTTTTCACGACATTGTTCTGGGAAATGAAAAATACGTTGACATGATTAAAAGCAATGCTTACACCTTAAAGACTTATAATATGGGGTTGGTTGACGAGAACAACAAAGTTAACTTTTACGACGGCAAAATTAGAGTCACAGACCCATATGGCAACGAGTTCCTAAAGTTTGAACCCAAAGACTATCTTAACCATATTGTTGAGCGTGTAGAAGAATGGACCTACGTGAAAATGCCTTACTTGAAGAAGGTTGGATGGAAGGGCTTCGTTGACGGCGCAGACAGCGGAATATACCGTGTTGGTCCTCTTGGAAGACTTAACGCTGCAGATGGCATGGCTACTCCACTTGCTCAGGAAGAGTATGAGCTTATGTACAAGACTTTAGGGGGAAAACCTGTCCATTCCACATTGGCTTTTCACTGGGCTAGACTTGTTGAGTTGCTTTATGCTACAGAAAGAGCAGTAGAGTTATGCAAAGACACGGAAATAACAAGCACAAACGTTCGTAACTTGCCTGGTGAACCGGGAGAAGGTGTGGGAATAGTGGAGGCAGCTAGAGGCACTTTAATTCATCATTATATACTTGACGAAAATGCACTCGTTAAAAACGTGAACTTGATTGTTGCAACAACCAACAATTACCCAGCAATTTGCATGTCAATTCGTGACGCAGCTAAAGGTTTAATTCACGGCGGCAACGTGAACCAAGGCTTACTCAACAAGGTTGAAATGGCTTTCAGAGCCTACGACCCGTGCTTTGCATGCGCCTCACACTTTGCCATTGGTCAAATGCCCTTCACCGTAGAAATCTATGATCATGAAAAGAAGCTGCTCAAAACGGTGCAAAGATAACAGTTTTATTTCCTTTCCGTTTTTTGTTAGTTCTGTGGCGGCTTTCTAATGGTTAACGAAGAATACGATGTTGAGAAGGAGTTAAAAACATGGCTTTCAAACGCTGAAAAAGTGGTTGTAGCTGGTATTGGAAATCCCATTCGCATGGATGATTTTGTCGGAACTAAAATAGTCCAAGATTTGCAGGGAAAGGTTTCTGAAAAAATCTACTTGATCGAGTGTGAAACTGTCCCGGAAAATTTCATGCAGCAAATCATAGATTTCAATCCGACGCATGTTCTCTTGATAGACGCGGCAATTTTAGGCTTGAAACCTGGAAATTCAAGGCTCATTAGACCAGAACGGTTAATGGCGTTTCCAGCATATTCTACACATGCACTTCCGCTAGGGATGTTTTGTGAGTATCTTGCGAAGATGACAAAGACAAATATTGCCCTGTTACTGGTAGAACCCAAAAAGGCTGATTTTGGGGAAGGGTTAACGCTTGAAGTTGAAGCTTCGGCACAAGATATTGTAGGTAGTTTGCTGAGGGTTCTTCCTTAAACTTAAAAATGAAAAAATGGAAGGTTAGGAAGTTATTGGTGTAACTTTTAGAGCTTCTTGGAATAGCTTCCTTACTGCTGTGATTCTTGCTTTCTGCGCTAAGACATCGCTTGTTACCAGGTCTAGGGCTTCTTCTGGACACCACTTAACGCATTGAGGCTCGCCTTGCTCTTGACATAAATCACAGACGTACACAACTTTCTTTTCTGGATGCAACATAATTGCTCCATAGTCGCATGCTTCAATACACCATCCGCATCCGTTACACTTGTCTTCATCAACCATTATTAAGCCTGTTTCCTCAGATTGTGTTAAGGCATCTCTTGGGCATGCAGCGACGCAGGGTGGGTTTTCGCAGAGTCTACACGTAACCGCTAAGTTTATCAGCTGGTTTATTCGGACGACTCGTATTCTGGATTTTAACGGGTTGAAAGCTCCTTCTTTTGTCCATGAACATATGTATTCGCAGACTTGGCATCCAACGCATTTTTCAGGGTCTGCCGCAACAAATTTTCTTTCGTGGATTTTGACCATTGTTAACTCTCCTCTGCTTTCTCAGCTTTTCTCTTGGCTATGTGGATTAAATCGTCCATTTCCAGTTCCCTGAGCTTCTCTTTTGTTGGTACGCCCTCTTTGTTCCATCCGCGAGCTTCATAATAGTCGTCCAGTAGGAAGTCCAGTTCTTTTTGGCTTACGTAGGCTCCTTTTGATGGTCCTTCATCTGGGACTGGAAGGTGCATGACTTTATATGGTAGTGTATCGTCCTTTCTGCCTAAGCCTTCTCTAACATTGAACAATCTGGCGACATTGTTTATTCTCTCACCGCTAAGTCTCATCTCTTCTGGTGTAACTTCGACTCCTGTAACTAGGCTGTAGAGCTTAGCCATGTCTTCTAGTTCTTTATAGTACGTGCCCCTTGAGAACTTGCAGACGATTAATGAATCAATTAGGGTGTATTGGTCTTCCATGTCTTTAACCATCTTTCCTCTGCCTTTCTCAACGATCAGGCGGTTGACCTTTCCTTTTACGTCGAAGCCGTAAGCTCCATGTCTGTTGTGGTCTGCCCCACGGAAGGAAACAGCAAAACCTAATGCAGCAGTCTTGAGACATCTAAGATCATAACCGGTAACCTCAACTCCCTTAATATGCTGTGCAAGTTTTTCTGCGCCTTTTCCTATTTTCTCTCCAGCGATTTTCACACCTTCAGCCAGTATGTCGCCTATGCCTTCACGCTTACCAATTTTTTCAATAAGTTGAACCAGAGCCTCCTGATTGCCAAATCGGGCATCTATCCCGTCAAGCTCTTTCTCTGTCAGTATTCCGTTTTCATAGCAGTCCATGGCGAAGCCAACGATGACTCCTACGCTGATCGAATCTACTCCGTAATAGTTGCTGAGGTCCATTCCCTTTATGATAGCGTCTAAACGGTCTACTCCGCAATATGGTCCCATAGCCCATAAAGGTTCGTATTCCATTCTGGTCATAGTTCCTTTGTATGGGCCTTCTGGAACAACACAGACGTGTTCGCATCGCATTGCACAAGAGCTGCATCCTATAATTTTCGCAACGAATCTTTCGTTTAGGTTTTCTCCGCTCACTTTTTCTGCTCCTTCAAAAGAGGCTTTGTTGTAGTTTCTTGTAGGCATACAAGGTATTGCATTATGCACTAACACATTTGCTGCAGTGCCCAATGTTCTGTATTTTTGTGCGGCTGGCCCTTTCATTCTTTCATGAAATTCCTTGATGAACTCCATGAACTCGTCTGGCTTCGCAACGGTAATGTCCCGTGTTCCACGCACAGCAATTGCCTTAAGATTCTTTGAACCCATAACAGCACCCATGCCAGTTCTTCCAGCAGCCCGCGTTTTGTCATTAATTATACAAGCTAACCGAACAAGCTTCTCTCCAGCTAGACCTATGGCTGCAACACGAATGTAATAGTCGCCTAACTCTTCCCTTATGCTGTCTTCTGTTTCAGCTGGTGATTTACCCATCAAATGAGAGGCATCTAAAATCTGAACTGAATCATCGTCAATCCACACGTAAACCAGTTTTTCAGCTTTTCCCTCAAAAATTACAGCGTCGTATCCAGCTCTTTTCAGTTCTGTGCCAAAGGAACCATGTGATTTGGATTCGCCGACACCGAAGCTCTGGGGCGATTTTGAAACAAAGGCGTGTCCGTTCCCGCCAGTAGGCCACATCGTGCCTGATATCGGTCCTGTTGCCAGAATTAACGGGTTTTCTGGACTGAAGGGTTCTACTCCTGGCTTAGAATGGTCCAGTAATAGTCGGATGCCGAGACCTATTCCACCAATATATTTTTTCGCGTATTCCTCATTCAAAGGTTCAACGCGAGTTTTTCCCGTTGTCAAGTCTATGTGAAGAATTCTACCAGCATACCCCTGCAAACATTTTCCTCCATTAATTTTGAGTGGAATTTATAATAATTAATCAGTTAATATATTAACGTATCTGTAACGCAAGGACCAAATTAACGACATAACAAGATGTGATGACGGATCAACATGTCAAGGAAGTTAAGTGTGAATCAGCTTCAAGATGGATTGCGCACCAGACGTTTCGGAAGAAGCATTCTGTTTTCCCGTGAAGTTGACTCAACAAACAAGTGGGCTAAAGAACTCGCTACGTATGGAGCATGCGAAGGAACAGTGGCTATTGCGGAAACTCAAATGAAAGGGAGGGGAAGACTTGATAGAGAATGGTTTTCTCCGACTGGCGGATTATGGTTTTCCATAATTCTCAGGCCTAATCTCAGCCCGACAGAAGCCGTTAGACTCACATTTGTGGCTGGGTTGGCTGTGGCTAAGGTTTTGCTTGAAATGTTCGATTTGAGAGCGGAGACTAAGTGGCCTAACGATGTGCTGGTGAATGGACGGAAGATTTGCGGTGTGCTGGCTGAAATGAACACGACAGGCGAAACCGTTAACTTTGTCGTAGTAGGCGTTGGAATAAACGTGAATTTCGATGTGGAAAACGTTTTCCCAGAACAGCTGAAAAAAGTTTCGAATTCACTTGAAAAAGAGCTTGGTCGAAAAGTTAAGCTGGAAAATCTGTTTAGAACTTTGCTTGAACAGCTGGAAAGTCTTTATGAACTTTTAATCAGGGAAGGATTCGATCCCATTCTTGACGAATGGAAAACTTATGCTGGTTTTCTCGGTTGCAAAGTGGAAGTCACTGGTCCAACTGGAGAAATGAGTGGTTTAGCTTTGGACGTTGATTATGAGGGTGCTTTGGTTCTAAGGCTTGAGGATGGAACTGTGAAGCGTGTTTTTGTTGGTGATGTTTCTGTTCGAGCATAATGTTTCGACATGTTGCGCAGTTTATGGATTAGATGTGGCTGGTGTTACGAAACTTATTAATTAACGTGGTGGAATAACATTCTTTCTGCGGTTTAAAAGAGGACCAAAGTCAATGGATTTACCGTTTGGTTTGCTCATGACATTGATTGGTGTGGTTAGTGTATTTTCCTCCCTAGCCGTTGTTGCACTGGTGTGTGTTGTTTTGAAAAGGCTTTTTAAAGGGGGGGTTGTCGAAGAAGCCGAGGTGCCTCCACCCAAAGAATTGGAGTTGAAAGGAGTTGAGGAGAGTGGAATTGGATCCTTTAGGATCAAGCTTAACGGAGAAGAGCATGAAGTGAAGATTGAAGATTTTGGGACTGTTGGGACAGGGTTCGAAGAGGTTATGCCTCCGTCTGGTGTTGGTGAAGAGCTTAGAGTTGCTGTGGGCGGCGTAGAATACAAGGTTAAAGTTGAGAAGCTTGAGGAAATTAAGGCCAAAACTCCTTCAAAGGTGAAAGAACATGTTCCAGCCGTTAAGGAAGTTGTGAAAAATGTAAAGGAAGTTGTGATTGCGCCGATGCAGGGGACGGTTGTCAAAGTTTCAGCAAATGTTGGAGATAAAGTCGAAAAGGGAAGTGTAGTTGTTGTGTTAGAAACTATGAAGATGGAGAATGCCATTGAAAGCATGGTGTCTGGCATTGTGAAGGAAGTAAAAGTGTCAGAGGGCGATTCCGTGAAAGGTGGCGACACTTTAGTTATTATTGGCTAGAGTTGTGGGTATCATGAAGACACTTGGTTATAAGCTGTATTGCTTTCAGTACACAAAAATCATAGAAGTTTGTGAATGCCACAGATAAGAGGAGGGAGAAAAATAGCAACCGAAATTAGCAAGAGAGACGCAGCCGCTCTGTCAGCGGCAATCGCAGTTTATCTGGCCAAATCTCGTCCAGCAAAAACGGCTTCAGTCGCTGAAGTTCCAACAGACCTTGAGCCGTTACTTGAGAAAATAATTGAAATCGAAAGGAAAATGGACAGGCTTAGTTTGAGCGTGGAGGAGCTTAGAGAAAAGGTTGAGAGGATAGAGAAGAGGTGAGTTGTGTGGTGCAGTTGACCGAGCTTATTTTCAGAGACGCCCATCAGTCATTACTTGCAACACGTATGAGAACCGAAGATATGCTTCCGATAACAAAAACGATAGATCAAGTGGGATTTTTTGCTTTGGAGGTTTGGGGAGGAGCAACTTTTGACGTTTGCCTAAGATACTTGGCTGAAGATCCTTGGGAACGCCTTAAAACGCTTAAGGAGCACATGCCGAACACGCCTATGCAGATGCTTGAGAGAGCCATGAACATAGTGGCGTACAGTAATTTTCCAGACGACATAGTTGAAAAATTCATCGAGTACGCCCATAAAGACGGCGTTGATTACTTCAGAATTTTTGACGCGTTAAATGACTTGAGAAACATGAAGGTACCGATAGAAACTGTCAAAAAGGTTGGTGCGCACGCGCAAGGCAGCCTGTGCTACACGATTTCTCCAGTTCACACAGTGGAATATTACGTGGAAACTTTTAAGAAACTTGAAGAAATGGGGTGCGATTCGCTTTGTCTCAAGGACATGGCTGGAATGGTTTCACCGTCTAAAGCCTACCAAATAATTCACGCCTGTAAAGAAGCAACAAGAGTGCCAGTAGACTTGCACTCGCATACGATTTCTGGAATGACAATGCTTTCGTACATGAAGGCGTGTGAAGCAGGTGTGGACGTACTGGATTGTGCGATGTCGCCTATTTCAGGGGGAGCTGGGCATCCGCCGACGGAATCAATTGTGGCTGCTCTTAAGGACACGCCTTATGATACGGGTTATGATCTTGAATTGTTGATGAAATGTAGAAAATACTTCCTAAAAGTGTGGGAAAAATATCGGCATTTACATAGAGAAAAGGCAATGATGGTGGATCCGTCTGTTGTAGTGCATCAAATACCGGGGGGAATGCTTTCAAATCTCATAATTCAACTTGAAAAATTCGGCGCAGTGGACAAGTACCATCAGGTTTTGGAGGAAACGCACAGGGTTCAGAAAGACCTTGGTTGGCCGCCATTGGTTACGCCAACAAGCCAGATAGTTGGGGTGCAAGCGGTCATGAACGTTCTTTTTGGAAGATACAAACGAGTCTTGGAAGAGACGAAAAATTATGTTAAGGGGATGTATGGGAAACCACCAGCGGAAATTTCAGAGGAGATTTACAAGAAGATTTTGGGTTCAGACTGGCGTGATGCGATTATAGACTGTAGACCTGCAGATCTTCTGGAACCTATGTATAAGAAATGTAGAGACGAACTTGAAGATTTGGGACTGCTGAAAAAACCGGAAGATGTTGTTTCTTACGCTCTGTTTCCAGAAGAGACAAAAAGGCTTCTAAGCGGAGAAGCTAAGCCGGAGTTTACTTCGGATGAGCTTCCTTTGGAGGGTGAAATGCGTGGGAGAAGGTTTAGGGTTTCTCTTAATGGTGAGGACTATGAAGCAACGATTAGAAGGGTGAAGGAATAGGATGTCGGAGCCTCTTTTGCCGTTGCCGTTTGGCAATATCGTAATGATTATTGTTGGATGTCTATTCGTTTACTTGGCTATAAAAAAGAAGTATGAACCACTTCTGTTGATTCCAATAGGCTTCGGAGCAATACTAGTTAACATTCCAGTATTAATGAACACAGATTCTCTTGGAATAATGGATCCTCAAGGAGTCTTTGGTTACATATACGCTAAGGGCGTTCTAACAGACATATTCCCATGTTTATTATTCATCGGAATTGGAGCCATGATGGATTTTGGGGCTCTGATAGAGCGACCTTGGTTTCTAATTTTTGCTGCTGCTGGACAGCTTGGAATATTTATAGCTCTACTCTCTGCATTGGCAGTGGGATTCAATCCTTATCAAGCAGCAAGCATCGGCATAATTGGAGCCATGGATGGACCTACAGCCATTTTCATAACATCAAAATTTGCTCCAGACCTTCTTGGGCCTGTTGCCGTTTGTGCTTATTCTTACATGGCGCTTGTGCCGTTACTTCAAATTCCAATTTCTAAGGCTTTAACCACACGTAAAGAAAGGCTTATCAAAATGGAATACAAACCCCAAGCATATTCCAAAGCCATTCGAATAATATTTCCAATAGCCGTGACAATCGTGACTGGACTCTTTGCTCCCATGGGAATACCATTGATGGGTAGTCTCATGCTTGGTAATCTGCTCAAGGAAAGCGGTGTGGTTAGAAGGCTTGCGAAGTCTGCTGAAAATGAAATTGCTAATGTTACGACTTTGCTTCTTGCAGTGGTGATTGGTGGAACAATGAATGCTGAAACTTTTCTGGTTTTTGATACGCTTGTGGTGTTTGGTTTGGGCTTGGTGGCTTTTGTTTCCGCCATAGCTTGTGGTGTTCTTTTTGCTAAGCTTGTGTGTTTTGTGACGAAGGGGAAGGTTAATCCTTTGATTGGGGCTTGTGGGATTTCAGCGTTTCCGATGGCTGCTAGAACAGCTCACAGAGTTGGAAGGGAAGAAGATTCAAGTAATTGGCTTCTGCCGCATGCGATGGCAACGAATGTGGGTGGACAAATAGGTTCAGTGGTGGCTGGAGGAGTAGTTTTAACCTATGCTACGATCGTTCTGGAAATGTTGGGCTTGATACCGATCCCGTAAAAAGCAAAAAAGATTTAGGTTAAGACGTTGCAAAAGTCTCTTTCTAGGTGAACAACTTGAAAAGATTGAAAGCTTTAAGACAGCTAGCCTTTGAGAAAAAAGATTTTGACGCTTTTCTAGTCACCAACGGAGCAAACCTTCTATACTTCGCAGGTTTCCCAGGCACAGCATGCATACTCGTTCCAAAAAAAGGCAAAAGCACAATCTACGTTTACAGCGTCAACTACGAACAAGCCAAAGCTGAAGCAAAAGAATTCAAAGTCGAACTAGTCAAAACAGGCGAGGACTTAGCAACTAAAATCTCCAAAAAAGTCAAAGCTTCAAAAACCAAAAAACTCGGTTTAGACACGATCACGGGCGTTCCAGCTGTTGCAGATTATCTAAAGCTTAAGAAAGTTTTGAGAGGAATAGCCAAAATCAAAATTGACAACGAACCTGTGAGGACCCTTCGCAAAGTGAAAGATGGAGAGGAACTTGAACTTATGCGAAAAGCTGGAGAATTAACAAGCGAAGGCATGAAAGCCGCTTACGAAGCGATTAAACCAGGCGTGAGAGAATATGAAGTTGCCGCGGAAATCGAATACGCTATGCGTAAAAAAGGTTCTTGGGGAACAGCGTTCGAAACCATTGTAGCTTCAGGTGTCCGTTCAGCGTTTCCGCATGGAGGCTGCACCGACCGAAAAATACGGAAAGGCGACTTGGTTGTGGTTGATATAGGGGCAACCTACCAGTATTACTGTTCAGACATGACAAGAACAATTGCCGCTGGAAAGCCTTCAGCAAAGCAAAAGAAGATGTACGAAATTGTCAGGCTGGCTCAAGACAAAGCCTATCAAGCTGTAAAACCCAAAGCAAAAGCAAAAGATATAGACTCGATCTCGAGAAAAGTAATAAAAGACGCAGGATACGACGAATATTACGTTCACGGCTTAGGCCACGGCGTAGGCTTAGAAATTCATGAACCGCCAACACTAAACCCAACAAGTAAAGACAGGCTAACGGTTGGCAACGTTGTGACGATCGAGCCGGGCATATACGTTGTCGATTTTGGAGGCATACGCATAGAAGATACTGTTCTAGTACAGAAACGCAAGGGAGAAAGACTCACGAGAGGTCCCTACGCTTTAGAAATAAGGCCATGAAAACAATTTAAAAATGTATGGCTTTAGACTAGGTGACTTCTAGGCGTGGGCTAACCGAAGACGGCGTGGAAGCCTTCACGCAAGAACTAAAGCATTCCAGCACGTTTAGTAATGCTGATACAAAGGAAATTGACGGATTGTAAGAGAATTCGGCTAAATCATCAACTATTTCTAGCAAGATCTGGGTTAAATTCAGAAGGGAGACGAAAAGTTTAAAAGCAACATATGACACCATTATCGAAAATGTATGAGGAGGATGGTAGAAAAATTTTCTCCCTTCTCTCCTTTCTCCCCTCGTGAAGGTCTACCATCCTCCTCACGAAAATCTTAATGCAGTTTTAATCATTTATGGCTTATGGAGAAATCTTCTATTCCCACTCAAACGTAAAAGCCATTGAATGTTAGAAAGAATTAAATCAGTGTGGCGTACTCGGCCAGATTTTTTTTTGGGGATTCTTGTGGCATGAAGACTTCCAACTGTTCTAGGCTTTTTTCGTCATGCTATAGAAAACTATAAATGTGTTCTAGACAATTGACCTAGATGTTTCATCCTATGCCGTTTAAATATTTCGAATCTAAATAGAAAGGAAGGAGTACAGTGAACTTATGTCTTGTCTCATCCGCTCCTGTCAGGGAGGGATTAACTAGTGGAAGTTACCGCTCGGCAAGAAATCATTAACGAATTGAAAATGCAGTATAAAATGCTCTGGTGGGAGCGGATTGACGATAAGGTGAGAGCTGAGGGGATTGCAAATAAAGATTATTTCATGTTGTTTGTTGAGAAGGGTACAGTGATTTTTGCAACAAGAGATTTTAAACCGTTGGATTTCAAAGAGATTTTGGAGCGGCATAAAGTAGCTGACGTAGACAGGGTTGTTCCTCCTAGTCCTCATGTTGGTGGATGGGGAAAATTTATGAGAACGGAGATTGCCAGCCAAAAGCGCTGTGGAAGAGTTAGGCAAACAAGACAGTATTTGGATGACAAGAAGCAACGACAACATTTGAAGAAGGGAGGAAGAGGCTGGCTTCATTTTACAGCGGGGCTTTTGGAACGTAGACGTAGGTAAGAGTTGTTTCAGTTTCACATTTTAACGATTCAGTTTTGAGGGACCAAAGTTGGGTAGTTATAGGAGCAGATTAGATATTATAGCGGATATGCTGCGTGTGGTAAGCGAAGGAGGCGCTAAAAAAACGCAGATTATGTATCAGGCTAATTTGAGTTACAAGGTTTTAACGAAATATTTAACTGAAGTTATAGAAGCGTGTCTCGTGCGTTTGCAGCGTGAAAAACGATGTTACGTGCTTACGTCTAAGGGGAAGGAGTTTTTGGAAAAGTATAAAGATTATTTGAGGCGCAATAAGCGCGTTGAGGAGAGGCTTAACAATATTCAGGATAAGAGGAAGGGTTTGGAGGAGCTTTGTTCAAGTAGTTAAGTTCGAGTTAGATGATTTGATTGTTTTTTGTTGTTTTTTGTTGTTTTTTGTTGTTTTTTGTTGTTGTCAACAGAAGTTAAAGTATGGTTTACTGTTTGGGTGTGAAAAAGGTTGGGGGAATAAGTATGGTTAAGTGTAGGAGTTTCATTTGTTTTGTCGTGTTCATTTTGGTTTTTTCTTGGTTTGCACATGTTTGTTTTGCGGTGGAAAGGGCGGATGCTGAAGAAGCGTTAATTGATGCTGAAAACATTTTGTCTTCTGTTTATGTTGCGGTTTTGGAAGTGGAAAAAAGTGGTGGCAACGTTTCCGGTCTCTTGGTGAAGCTGGATTCTGGAGGACACTTTTTAGCTGTGGCTCAAACGTGTTATAGAAATGGAGATTTTGATGGTGCTGTTTATTATGCGGATCTTTCGGTTCGAAATGTCACAGGTTTGGTAGAGGAAGCGGGTCAATTAGAAGCTTTAGCTGTCAGTGGATGTAACGAAAGGCTTTTTCAAACGATGACGGCTTCAGTGACGGCTGTTGGTGTGATAGTTTTGGGAAGTGTTGTTGGTTGGCGAATTTTTAAACGGCGTTATTTTGAGAGGGTTTTGAAGATGAAGCCTGAGGTGGTTAAAGGTGAATCTTGAGGATTATCGCACTGTTTTCGTTGTCAGTGGTTTAATCTTGATTCTAGTGGCTTCGGCTCCCACGTTAAGTCTTGTTTTGCCTTTTTCTGGAGGTGAATGTTTTTCGGAGCTTTGGATTTTGGGTCCAAACGGCATGGCTGAGGATTACCCATTTAATGTGGTGAATGACACGGTTTACAATGTTTTTTTAGGCATTGGCAATCATGTAGGTTCTTCGGCTTATTACATGGTTTATGTGAAGTTTAGGAATCAGAGTGAGCCTTTGCCTAACGCTACTGCTGGGATGCCTAGTCTGCTTTCGCCGTTGTATGAGTGTCGCGTTTTTGTTCAAGACGGCAAGACTTGGGAGGCGCCTTTGACTTTTTCGTTTTCTGGGGTTTCTTTTTTTGAGAATCGATCTTTTGTTGAGAGTTTAGTAGTAAATGATGTGGTTTTTAGCGTTGACAAGTTGGCTTTATGGGATGGGGACAACAATGGTTTTTACTATCAGGTTTTCATGGAGCTTTGGATTTACAATGCTGGGTCTGACGCTTTTGAGTTTCATAACCGTTTTGTGGGCCTTTGGTTGAACATGACGGGTGTTTAGTGTTGTTGCGAAATGGAGACACTTGGTGTGTGTTTGCCTTCAAATAGGTGAATTTAATGATGTTGCGAAGATTTATTTGTGTGTAGCTTGATTATGTATGTTGGGTTGTGTTATGGTCTCTGCAGAATACTTGAAGTTCAGTAGGGCTCACGGCTGGTTTGAGCGTGAACATGGTAAGCTTGCTGAGCTCTACGACAGTGAGTGGATAGCTGTGGAAGATGAGGGAATAGTTGTCGAACGTGATAAAGACCTTAGTTTACTGCTTAGGAAGCTTCGTGAGAGAGGGTTGGATCCGGGTAAGCTGTTTGTAGGGTATGTTAGCAAGGAGCCTTTGGTGGCCATACTTTGAGGGTTAAAGGCTTCCTTTCAAGCCGCTTTAGGCCACCCGCGCCTTTAGTTGAAGCGTTGATAAATTTCCCAACAATCGGTAAGAGGCATATTATCCTATTAATAGACACTGGCGCGTCGGTGACCGCTCTTCTAGACGGTGATGCTAGTAGGTTCGGAATAACCATGGATTATGCGAGTAAGCATCTAAAATTAGCGTCACATAAGGTTGTAGGCATCGGCGGAATGGCTGAAACTTATGTTGTTAAGGGTGTAGAGCTTAGGTTTGCAACTGAAGAAGGAATGGAGGTAAGTGAGACCTTTAATCTTCATGCGGTGCTCCATGATCCAAAGACCTTAAGTGTTGAGGAATCTGAGTTGGTCTTACGGCTTCCAAGCATCCTCGGCAGAGACATAATCAACAGGTACAGCCTACTTTTTAGTGCAAGTCGTGACGAAGTTTACTTGGAACGCTAATATTGCTTCTACAGCCCTTGTTGTTCAACGCGCAAAAATGCTGGAATCTTTTATCAATTGTTTTTGAACTTCGGTTGTACACTGTGGCTTCTCAGCGATTCAGGTATCATAATCGTTTTGTTAGGATTTAGTTGAACGTGGCTGGTTGGCTTTTGTTTTAACGAAAGTTTGCATATGAACAAGTTATGGGGGGGACGTTGGTTTGAAAAAGTTTTCAAAGGTTCTTGTTACTGGTGGGGCTGGGTTTATTGGTAGTCATCTGGTGGATCGTTTGATGCGGATGGATTGTTTTGTTAGGGTGGTGGATAATCTTAGTGGCGGTGGTTTGGATAATGTTAAGGTTTGGGTTGATAGTGGACGTTTTGAGTTTGTTCGTGGGGATTTGAAGGATTCTGGTGTGGCTGAACAGGTGGTTGATGGTGTTGAGGTTGTTTTTCATTTGGCTGCTAACCCTGAGGTTCGTGTGGCTGAGGTTGATCCTTCGGTTCATTTTCGCGAGAATTTGTTGACGACTTTTAACGTTTTGGAGGCTGTGCGTAAGAGTGAAACTGCAGGGTTGATTGTTTTCTTTTCTTCTTCAACTGTTTATGGTGAGCCTGCGGTTTTTCCTACTTGTGAGGATTATGGTCCGGTTTTGCCGATTTCTGTTTATGGGGCTTCGAAGCTTGGTTGTGAAGGTTTGATTTGTGCTTATTGTCACACTTTTGGTGTTAGGGGTTTGATTTTTCGTTTGGCTAATGTTGTTGGTGGTAGATCTGGTCATGGTGTGATTGTGGATTTTGTTCGTAAGCTTCGGGAGAATCCGAAGGTGCTTGAGATTTTAGGCGACGGCAGTCAGAGCAAGTCTTATTTGCATGTTGAGGATTGTGTTGACGCGGTTTTGCATGCTTTGAAACATTTTCTTGATGGGAAAGAGGCTTTTGATGTTTATAATGTTGGTTCTTTGGACCGGGTTGATGTTAGGCGTATTGCTGAAATTGTTGGTGAGGAAATGGGGTTGGAGGATTTGACGTTTAGGTTTACTGGTGGGGTTGATGGTGGTCGTGGATGGATGGGTGACGTGAAGACGATGTTGCTTTCTTCAGATAAATTGTTAAGTCTCGGTTGGAAACCTTCGATGAATAGTGAAGAGGCTGTTAGGCTGAGCTGTTGTGAACTTTTGGGATCTATGAAAGTGGATGATTAGAGTTTTTACTTTTTGGATAAGTTTTGTAGTTGTCTGGTCACAAAGTTTATTTCTGTATGTAGACTTTATCGTTTCTTGGACTATGGCTTAAGTCCGGGCTTAGACCTGAAGGGTGGAAAGCTTAAATCTTTTAATGAGCACATATTTGGTAGGTGTCTTTGGTGGATGTAAGAGTTAAGGTTACGAGGGAGGGAGTTCTCATTCCTGAAGAGCTTTTCAGGGAGATGATGAGCGCGTATGTTAAGATGGAGCAGGTTTTAGCCACTTTAGAGACGCTTGCGGATGAAGAGGCGTTGAAGAGTATTGAGAAGAGCAGGGAAGAGGTGGCTAGGGGCGAGTACGTGGAATGCTCGATGGACGATTTGGAGAGAGTTTTGAAGTAGGATGCCTTATAAAGCTAGGTTTTCAAGGATTTTTCTCAAAAAGGAGGAGAGGTTGTCGAGCGACGTTAAATCAAGAGTGGTTGAAGTGTTAAGGGAAATGCTTGTGAATCCTCATGTTGGGGTTCCGCTGGTTGGGCCTCTTAAAGGTTTATGGAGAGTAAGGATTGGGAAATACAGGGTAATCTATGAAATTGACGAGAAAGAGAAAATAGTTGTTTTCCATGACGTTGACTTGAGAAAAAGAGTTTACTAGAAAAGAAAATGTGTGTTAAAGTAGATAGACAGATGGATAAACCGTTTGATGTTGCAGCTTGAGCACCCAGAAATTTAGCGTGTTTCGCCACAGAAGCTAGTCTGACCCTAATCTGTTTCAACCCTACCCTCTAGGTTTTTCCGTTATGTCAAGTGTATTGCTGAAATTGTTGGTGAGGAGATGGGGTTGGAGGGTTTGGGGTTTAGGTTTACTGGTGGGGTTGATGGGGTTGTGGGTGGATGGGTGACGTGAAGACGATGTTGCTTTCTTCAGATAAATTGTTAAGTCTCGGTTGGAGGCCACGGCTTAAGAGTGAGGAGGCTGTTAGGCGTGGCTGTTGAGAACTTTTATAATCTGTGAAAGAAACTTGAGAGAGTGTTTAATGGTCCGGATAGGTTTCTGTATGGCTTTGTGATTATGTCTGTCTGAAAAACTTTGGTTGAAGGTTCGGTGTTGAGAAGTTGTTCGATGGCACTGATGGGGAATAGTGGTTGACAAGATTTGGGTTTTTTCAAAAGGTATTAGTATAGGTAGGGGGTAGTTGTTTTTATGCTTAGCGAAGTTGAAAAAATAGTGGAGAAGGCGAGAAAGGATGAGGATGTTTTAGCGGTAATATTGTTTGGAAGTTGTGCGAGGAAAGAGAGATATTCGGATGTGGATGTTTGTGTGGTTCTTGATTCAAAGGAGTTTTCACCATTATTTTTGTCGAAAAAGAGGTTGGAATATCTGAAGGATTTTCCGAATATGGATGTTCGGGTGTTTCAACAGCTTCCGTCTTATGTGAAGGTGAGGGTCTTCAAGGACGGCGAGTTGGTTTTGTGTAAGGATGAAGATAGGTTGTATGATTTGAATTTTTTCACCATTAGAGAATTTGAGTGTTTTGAGCCGATTTATTTGGGTTATTTGGAAGGTGTTTTGAATGCTTGATGAAAACAGGATTTTGTCAAAATTGGATGAATTGAACTCGTACTTGGTTGAGCTTGAGGAGGTTATGCCAAAAAACTATGAGGGATATGTGAACTCTATAGAAAAGAAGAGGTCGTGTGAAAGGCTTCTGCATATTTCGGTGGAATGTGTGATAGATGTTTGTAGTTTGATGGTGAAGGGGTTGAGGCTTGGTCTTCCATCAGGAGAAGAAGATTTGTTTGAAAGGTTGGAAAGGAAAAAAATAATATCTGGGAGGATGAAAGAGAAGTTGAAGTTGATGAGGGGTTTTAGGAATGTTCTGGTTCATAGGTATGGTGAAGTGGATGATGAGCTTGTGTTTGAAAATTTAAAAAGCATCGAAGATTTTAAGGATTTCAGTAAAGAGATAACTTCATTCCTTAAGACTGGAAAGAATTGAAACTAGTCTGGCGGGTTTTGTGTCGACGAATTGGCTAGGTGGCGTTGCAGCCGAACGTGCTGAATGGTTGGTTGTGAGATGAAGAGGTTTTCGAGGGTTTTGGTGATTGGTGGGGCTGGTTTTGTTGCCACTTGTAGTGTTTCTGTGGTCTGTTGGATGGGTTTTGAGTCGTTTAGGTGAGTGTTGAGTTTTCGACTTTTGGATGTTTAGGTAACCTAATAATGTCTTTTAATCTGTCGAAATGTTTGTCAAATGAGTATATCTCCTTTAGTTCATAGTTTCTCATAAACAAATAGGCAAGTGCGTCATTAGCGCTGACTCCTGTTTCTTTGGCAAGTGATAACGACGCTTCGTAGTGGCCTAAACCAACAGAATAAATCTCAATGTTGTCCATGGTTATAATCCAAGCCAAGATGCCTAAAGACTTCTCGAGACCTAAACTTGCTTCAACAATATTAACAATTTCCGAAAGATGTACGGTTGACATCGCAACTTCTTCGCCGCCTTCAATGCTCTTAACTATACCCTTGGCTTCCTCTTTGATCCTGATTTCATTTTGTGTCAATTTTCTGCGAGGCTTAAGGAAGGCGTGAAGAAAAACATTGGAATCCACAAACCTCAATTTGTGGTTCTCTCCAAAAGCGCTCTCTTCAAGGAATGTGAATCTGTAAAGTCTACATCGTCAACTATTTCAATGGAATCAAACAAACTGGAAGGAGCCAAAGGCTCCACTGGTGACAACTCAATTTTTCCGCCACGCTTAACCAGAATGACTTTGCCAGACCTCCAACCACGCCTCCAAGCTGCAGGAATGGTAACGCGGCCTTGCGCATCAACTTTTTTAAGGACTACTTCTTCCACCATTTTAAACATCTCTACCAAAATATTAAGAATTGACAAATTTAAGCTTTTCACCATTCATTCGGAGATAAAAGTTGCCGTTGGAAAACTATTACGCGGCTAACAAAAATCAGTTAAGAGAGGTTGAATTCCCTGTAAATGTGAGGTTGTTTAAATTGATTAGAGTTCTTGTTACTGGTGGGGCTGGTTTTGTTGGTAGTCATCTTGTTGATGGGTTGTTGGCTGAGGGGTTTGAAGTTACGGTTTTGGATGATTTTTCTGCTGGGCGGATGGAGAATGTTTCGTGTCACAGGGATGTAGAGGAGTTTTGTTTGGTGCGTGGTGATGTTAGGGATGTTGGTTTGGTTGAGAAGGTTGTTGATGGGGTTGATGTGGTTTTTCATGAGGCTGCTTTGGTGGATGTGGCGTTGTCGGTTGAGAATCCGGTTTTGTTTAATGAGGTTAATGTTGTGGGGACGCTTAATCTGCTTAATGCTTGTTTAGGTTGTGATGTTAAACGGTTTGTGTTTGCTTCTTCGGCTGCTGTGTATGGGGATTCGGAGCCTGCGGAGAAGAGGGAAGATATGCTTCCTGAGCCGATTTCGCCGTATGGAGTTTCGAAGTTGGCTGCGGAGAGTTATGTTCGGGTTTTTAATGGATTGTATGGGTTGGAGACTGTTTGTTTGAGGTATTTTAATGTGTATGGGCCTAGGCAGGGTCTTGCGTCTAGTTATAGTGGGGTGATAACTGCTTTTGTAAGTCGGTTGTTGAAGGGTGAACCGCCTGTTATTTATGGTGATGGGAAGCAGAGTAGGGATTTTGTGCATGTGGATGATGTGGTGTCAGCGAATATGCTTGCGTTACAGAGCAAGAATGGGGTTGGTGGAGTGTTTAACATTGCCAGCGGCACAACAATTGCGATTAGTGAATTGGCGAAGATTTTGCAGAAAATCACGAATACGGAGCGTTTGAAGCCGATTTTTGCTGAGCCGAGGGCTGGCGACATTAAACATTGCTCAGGTGACATTAGCAAGGCTGAAGAGCTTTTGGGTTTTCACCCGAAAATCAAGCTTGAGGATGGTTTATCCAGATTGGTTGAATGGCATCTGAAGGCGCACGCGGGTTATTAAGCAATCTTTGTTGTGCGTGTTCTATGTCTGTTGTCGGAATATTTTGGGTTTCGCAATTATGGATATATCTCGTTTTACGAGTGTTTATCAAAGAGGAGTTTTCGTTGTGAAGGTGTGAAAATGAGAGTTTTAGTTGCTGGGGCAGATGGGTATATTGGTTTTTGTGTTTCTATGCATCTTGCCAGCAATGGTTTTGATGTTGTTGGCGTTGATAATTTTTCGAGGAGAAGGTGGGTTGCTGAACTTGGGTCCCATAGTGCGACGCCGATAAGGTCAATGTCAGAGAGGCTGATGGCCTTTGAGCAGGCTTTTGGAAGGAGACTGGATTTTGAATATGGGGATTTAAGGGATTATGGTTTTGTTCATTATGTTCTAGATAAGTATAGGCCGGACGTGATTGTTCATTTGGGTGAGCAGTCTTCTGCGCCTTTTTCGATGATGGATGTTGATCATGCTGTTTTCACTCAGACAAATAATATTGTTGGAACGTTGAATCTTGTTCATGCGATTCACAAGGTTGTCCCTCGTTGTCATCTGGTTAAGATGGGTTCTATGGGGGAGTATGGTGTGCCGAATGTTGATATTCCGGAAGGTTTTTTTGAGGTAGAGTATCGGGGTAGAAAGGATATGTTGCCGTTTCCGAAGCAGCCGTTTACGGATTGGTATCATCAGAGTAAGGTTCACGATTCAATTAATATTATGTTGGCTTGTGAGATATGGAGTTTAAGATCGACTGATATTATGCAGGGTGTTGTTTATGGGACGAGGACGGATGAGATGGTGAATGATTCTTTGTTGACGAGGTTTGACTTCGACGCGGTGTTCGGGACCGTTCTTAACAGATTTTGTGTTCAAGCGGTTTTGGGACATAAACTTACTGTTTATGGTGCAGGTGGGCAAAGAAGACCCTTCATCGCGCTTAGGGATGCGATCCAGTGCCTTAGGTTAGGCATAGAAAATCCTCCAGACAAAGGAGAATATTTGGTGTTTAATCAGTTCGATGAAGTTTACAGCATTAACGAACTTGCTGGAAAAGTGAAGAGAGCTGGGAACAAGTTAGGATTCGATACAGAGATTGAGCATGTTGAAAATCCTAGAGTTGAAGATGAGGATGTAAGTTACTACAATCCGGTTCATGAGAAATTGTATGAGTTGGGTTTTAAGCCTGAGCATAGTTTGGAAGAAGAACTGGATGTGATGCTGGCTGATTTAACTAAGTATAAGCGTAGGCTTGTTGAGAAGAGAGAGAAGATTTTGCCAAAGGTGCAATGGAAAGCAGAATAGAGACCTTGTAGATGCGGATGATTTGCAATGTGTGCTGTTAAGCGGTTTGTGTTGTAGAAGATATGGAGGTTTGTTATAGAATTTTTTTCCTTATCGGTTTAAGTAAGACAGAAATAGGGGTTAATATGTCTAAGATTTGGCGGTGCTTCCGTTTGGTGGGGAAATTGGAGAAGGATAGTAGTTCCCCCTCAGTGTTAGTGGTAATTGCGACGCTGAATGAGGAGGAAGGTATTGGTCCTACCTTAGCGGAGCTTAGAGAGGTTTTGGTGGATTCGAGGTTTTTGGTGGTTGATGGCAACAGCATGGATAGGACTGTTGAAGTTGCTAAGGAGTTGGGGGCTGAAGTCCTGTTTCAGGAAGGCGTAGGTAAGGGAGATGCTATTGCACATGCGATTAAGCGTGTTAATTCAGATGTGAAGTATGTGGTTTTCATTGACGCAGATTATACTTATCCAGCGGAGTATCTAACTGAAATGATAAGGATTTTAGAGGTGAATCCGCATGTCGGCATGGTGTGTGGAAACAGGCTTAACGCTCACTTGGACCTAGGCAAGATGCACAACGTGCTGTACACGGGCAATAGAATGTTAGCCTTTGTGCATAATTTTTTGAATGGGGTGCAGATGCGTGATCCATTAACGGGTTTGAGGGTTGTGCGCTGGGAAATACTGAGAGATTGGAGACCGAAGTCGAAAGGTTTCGACTTAGAAGTGGAATTAAACCATCACGTAGAACGGAAAGGCTACGACATAGTGGAGATCCCCATCCAGTATAGACCACGGCTAGGAGAAAAGAAACTGAAGATTAAGCATGGATTTACAATTCTGAAAAGGATCTTGTTAGAGAGCGCATATTAGTTTTAAGTGTGCGTGTCGTGTTTCGTTTAGTAGTGGTAGTGCAGCGCTCTAGGGAAGAGTGTGTGCTTAAGTGTTGTTGTTGATAGGGGGAGGGGGTCTACAACAACAAATGCTCTTGAGGTTATGAAGGAATTGCTTGGTGTTGAGGATGTTTTGAAAATTTTGGTTGCTACTATGAAAACCGCAGGTCGCGCGTGCGAATCCTGAAGTTGGTATGGTTACTGGGGATAGGTTTGATAAGCGTTTTGATGTAAAGAAGGCTGCGAAAGATGTCTACTACTTGGGTAATAGGCTTCTTGCATTAACGCGGTCATGTTAAACGGAGTGAAAATGCGAGATCCTTTGACGAGACTAAGAGTTGTACGATGGGAACTCTTGGGTGCTTGGAAGCGAAATCGAAAAACTTTGATATAGAGGCAGAACTGAATTATTATGTTGAGAGGGCAGGATATAGGATTAAGGAGATTGCTATTCAATATCGCCGAAGATTGGGAGAAAAGAAGCTTAAGTTGCAACATGGATTCACCATTTTAAGAGGATAGTGATGGATGGTATTTGGGGCAATTATTAGGTTATTTGCAGGGGAAAAAGATCTAAACGTTGAATTGGTGTTCAAAAATGGTTTTATAGTTCTTCATGGGAATGATTATTTCCGTATTATCTTGCGGAGAAAAGTCTGTCTATGAAAATTCTTCAAGTAGCTGAACGAACTTATCCCGCTAGAGGTGGCGTTGAACTACATACGGCTAAAATATCTGAGTTGCTTGTTAGAAAGGGTCACCATGTTACTCTTGTTGTTTTTAATTCACTGGACCCCCAAGATTGTGGTTATGGGATCACTTACCAAAAACCGTATTTAGTAACGAGACCAAAGAAACCAGTTCTGCCTCGGGAAGAATACTGGAATAGAGTGAGGATACTAAGATTCGAGTCTAAAATACAACTTTTCTCATACTACTGGTCTCCGGCCATGCTTGCTTGGTTGCTAGAGAACGCCGAAGAATTTGACATAATGCATACTCATACTCTCAGATTCAGCAATAATGAATTTACTGCCTTAGCCCACCTCAAGAGCAAAACGCCATTTATCCTCACAGGCCACGATAAATTAAAACTTGACTATATGGGACCACTCGCTCTCACCCTTGACAAGGTATACAGAGCAACTATAGGTAGACTACTATTAAATAGGGCAGAAAGAGTTATTGCCTTTGACGAAGATTATGCCAAAGGCTATCATAGGCTTTACGGGGTTCCTTATGAAAAAATCAGAATTATTTCAAATGGTATAGATTATGCATATTACAATCACTTGCCAAATGGCGACGAATTAAGAGAAACTTTAGGGAATCCGGAGAATGTAATACTTTATATTGGACGCTTTATTGATTATAAAAAGCCTGACCTTTTGATATCTTCGTTTAGATTAGTGTTGGAGCGTTTTCCGAAGAGTTGTTTGCTGATGATAGGTAAAGATTATGGGTTGTTGCCTTACTGTAAAAAGTTGGCTATTGATTTCGGTTTGAAGGAAAAGGTTATTTTCATGGAAGATGCACACGAAGAAACAAAGTTGCAAGCGCTGAGCATTGCGGATGTATGCGTGATTCCCTCAGATTACGAGGCGTGTCCATTAGTATCGCTTGAAGCTCAAGCTTCGGGAGTGCCCGTTATCGCAAGCGAGTGTGGTGGATTGAAATATCTTCTTGAGGAGAGAAAAACAGGTTTATTCTTAAGAGCGAGGACTCCTAACGAAATCGCTCAGAAAATTATTTTTCTACTGTATGATAATCAGTTGAGGCATAGAATGAGTGTAAATGCAAAATCTTTTGCCAAAAATTTTTCTTGGGATGTGGTTACGGATAAGTTGTTACAAGTTTATAAGGAAGCAGGAAAATTATGAAAATTTTATTGACACCGTTTTTGATTTCTAGAATAAAGGAGAAATAACATTAGCCATGGGTTTGGAGAAAAACCTTCCTAATTCAGAAGTAATGTTGCTCCACTTTATTCATTTATTAATAGGGAGCTTTGTGTCCTCTACCCGCACTATCGCTTCTTCTTTGTCTAATTTCCGATTACTAAGGGCTGCATGCGTTTTAGGAAAACTTAAGGTGAGATAACTTTGCGGATTGTCCAAGTAAGTCCCTATTACCCGCCACACTGTGGTGGGATAGAGAATGTAGTTTACAATTTGGCTCGTCGTCTAATGGCAAAAGGGCATGAAGTTGTTGTGGTTACCAGCAAGGACCGAGGCAAAACTGGGAACTTTGATAAAGGTGTTATTAGAATCCCAATATCATTCAAAATCTTTAACACGCCTGTATCATTACAACTGTATTTTGCTTTGAAGAGGATAAACTGTGACATAATTCATTCTCATGCTTATCCAGTATATTTTTCTGACGTAAGTTGGCAAATCGCGCAAGCTAAAAAAATACCGTATGTTATCCATTGGCATATGGATCCGAGATTGGAACCACGATACAAAAAGAAACCTGTTAAACTGTTGGTGGACACCTACTTTAGAATTATTGGAAATAAAGTTTTGGCCAACGCCGACGCGATCATTGTTCCCAGTGCTAATATACAAATTTTACTTTCAGAAAATAGTCCGATCGAGTTAGATAGGACTCATGTTTTTCATTCGTGCGTTGACACAGATACTTTTATACCTATGAAAAAGATTGTCAACAGACCTATAGTATTATTCGCAGGGAGAATTAGTAGGCAAAAGAATCTTGCATCATATCTTAAAGCTTGGCCAAATATCGTTAGGGAAATTCCCGAAGCTGAACTTTGGATTGTAGGTTCATGCGATCAACCTGATTACTTTGTCCTTTGTCGTCAACTTGCTCGACGCACTAATAATGTCAAATTTCTGGGTTTTGTTTCACTTGACAAATTGGTGAATAGTTACGCGCAATCCGACATAGTAGTGTTGCCTTCGATCTACGAGGCGTCCCCTCTGGTAGCCCTTGAGGCGTTAGCGTGTAAACGTCTACTGATATGTACTCCTACGGGGAATCTAGCACAGGAATTGGATGGATGTGCTGTTTTCGTTGATCCTCTGGACATCGAAGGATGGACAAAAGAGACTATTAAGTACCTTACTTCGACAAAGGAACGAAAAAATATGGCTTACAGAGGGTATAAACTAATAACGGAAAAATTTACGTGGGAGGTTTTTGTGAAAAAAGTGATTGAACTATACATCAAATTGATCGAAGAGAAAGATATGAGCTAAGATCAATTTAATGTCAGAGTGGCTAATCTTTGCTCGGCACTATTCCTAGTTTCAATTAGTTACAGCTAATCTTTGCACGCGTGAAAGTGTCTGCTTACACACTAAAATGCTTTCACTACTAATGATTGCCGACAAAGAATTGGCAACAAATAGAGGTCGTGTTATGAACATTTGCTTAATAGGTGACTTTTCCGGACATCCAGATGAAGGAATGAAAGTGGTTGCAAATTGTCTTGCCCAAAAACTAGCAAAGACCCATAACGTTCTAAAGCTCAACATTTACAAAACAATCAAATTTAATGTTTGGTGCGAATTAAAGGATTTTCGTCCCGATGTGTTACATTACCTTTCAGGCCCTTCTCCATTTAGTTTTATAATACTCCGGACTCTTCTACTCTCTTGCAGAGTTCAATCTAATCATAAGATCTGCTCAGTAATGTCTGCAACTCAGCCATGGCTTCCGCTTAATTCAGTGTCATTTTTAAGAAAGCTTAAGCCGGATCTTCTCCTTGTTCAGTCTAATCAAAGCGAGGCATACTTTAGGCGTATGGATTTCTGCGTGAAATACCTTCCAAACGGGGTTGATGTAAAAAAATTCAAACCAACGGATGATCGCCTGAAAAAAAAGCTAAGAGATAAATATGGTTTAAGGATGGACGAATTTATAATATTGCATGTAGGACCAGTTCGAGCAAATAGAGGTCTTGATGCGTTAAAACATGTCGCGGAGATAAAAGACTGCAGGGTTCTCATAGTTGGAAGCACATCCTTTCCTTTCGAAAAAACCATATTTCTCGATCTTGTGAAAAGTGGATGCATCATCTGGAGAAAATACATAAGGTCAATGCAGGAGATTTACCAATTAAGCGATCTCTATGTCTTTCCTGTAGAGGATCGATTAGGTAGCATAGAAGGTCCCTTATCAGTGTTAGAAGCTATGAGTTGCAACTTACCAGTAATTACGACCAAGTTCGGCTGTCTGTCGAGAATGTTCACTGAGGGAGATGGATTGTTTTTTGTTTGTAATAGACGACAGATACCTAAACTAGTTGAAGATGTCCGAAATTATGATGTACGGAGACTCGGCGTACATACACGCAAGAAAGTTGTGCTGTATTCGTGGGATAATATCGCCAGGAGTTTATCTGAGTATTATCGCCAATTATTGGACTATAAGAAGTGAACAATAAAAAGTGAGGAGAGCGCAAACTGGATGAAAACATTATTGGTATGCTTTAGTGGTATTGATGGATCTGGAAAGACAACCCTGTGCAAAGAGGTAGTAAATGAACTAAGGTCTCGTAAGATACCTAGCAGATATGTATACGGACGCTTTCTTCCAGTAGTTGTAGCACCTGTGTTCAAGGTGATATCCACGTTAATATCACGTAAAGGAGATCAACAAGAACATCGTTATGATCGCAATGAAATTAAAAGGCGTCTACTTCGCAACCCTATACTTTTTAAGCTTTTTTTGATCGGAATCTTAGTTGATCAATCTCTGCGAATATTACTAAAAGTCTATTTACCTTCGATCTTAAGAAAAAAAGTCATAATCTGCGATCGGTATCTCTTAGATACGGTGATTATGGATATAGCACGCGATTGTGGTCTTGGTAAGAATGAAATAACGAGGCTTCTCCAACAATGTCTTCCTCTATTTCCTCAAGCCGATTTAGTTTTTGTTGTGAATGTTCCACCCAGAATCGCGTTTCAACGTAAAAGCGATCTGTATTCAATCGAAATGTTAAAACAACTATCTAATATGTATTTATCTATTGGAAAAAGATTTGGTGCAATTATAATAGATGGTACAAAGAACCCTTCAGAGTTAAAGCATCAAGTGGTATGTAAGCTTAAGTCAGTCGGAATACCATTGAACTTATAAATATTAAGCTGTTAGGAAGCAGATCAGCAAAAATGACCAAAAAAAATAGGGTTGCCATAATAGGAATTGATGGTCTTGACGCTGATCTATTGTTAAGATTCCGAGATAGCATGCCCAATTTCGCAAAACTTATCGAAATGTCGCCATTAGTAAGGATGTCTTCAGTTTTTCCACCCGACTCGCCTGCAGCTTGGGCATCCATCTTTACAGGATTAAATCCTGCTAAACACGGTATCGTTTCGTTTAAAGATCCGCTTTCTCACTCCAAAGCTGCTGATTATCTAGACTATACTCATAATATAGTAGGGAAAACCTTCTGGGATTTTGCCGGAAAAAACAAAAAGAAATGTTGTATAATCTTTCCGCATTCAGGTTATCCTCCATGGCCAGTGAATGGCATTATGGTCAGTAGAACCACTGAGGTGGATATTAAAAAATTTAATATTAAAGTATATCCTGCCGATCTACCTTTAGGATGCAACCCAACTGAGTTGAAGCCAATAACATCATTCCCTACGGATCCTAATCAAATAATTGATCCTACGAGGCAATTGATTTTAAACGAGGTTGAATTCGGAGCGCGTTTTTTTACGGATTTTGATTGGGATGTTTTCTTTATATATTTCTCATCTCTTGATAATATCCAACATATCTTTTGGAGGTATTTTGATAATGCTGATCCTGACTACTCGAAATCAAACCAGTACAAAGATGTCATACCTGATTTCTACAAATTCTATGATTATTACGTTATCGGAAAGTTTCTAAAGATTGTTCGATCCGAAGATGCATTAATTGTGCTAAGCGATCATGGTCACGGGATGCGGCCTTACAACGTAGCGAATATTAATGAATTCTTAGCAAGAGCTGGATTCTTAAAAACGAAAATTAAGTCTAACAGCTTTTCAGATGTACATTATTTGCAGGATTCAATAAAAAATAAGCTTACCAACTTCATAAACGAGAAAAGAGTCGCTGCGAAAATTATTTCTAAAATTTTGTCCTTATTTCCCCAGAGTTTAGAATTCTATACAAGCTTGTCTCCGATAAAATGGGACCAAACAACAGCGTACCTCTCTGACTCTTCTGCTGGATTGAAGACCTATTCTTATGCAGGCGTGAGGGTGACAGAGAACGTCACCTCTCCATCGTACGAACGGATCCGCCAATCTCTTATTGAACTTCTAACGCAGATAAAAGATCCTAAATCATCCGAAAAGATAGTACAATGGGCGATCCGAAGAGAAGAGTTGTATGATGGCCCATTCATATTCAAATATCCTGATATAGTTTTCAAGCTAAAGGATGACTGGGGAGTTGCCTGGAGTACAGATGGTACATTGTTTGGCAAATCTATCACCCACAAATTGTTCTCGGGCACTCATAGACAAGACAGCGCTGTATTCCTGTTATACCATCCAGATAGATTACGTTGCAACGTGGATAAACCAACGTTAACCGATGTGACGCCAACAATCTTAGACTTGGTAGGGCTAAACGATCCGAATTTATACCGTTCATTTGATGGGAAGAGCATTCTAGCCCGTGCCACAAATAAGAAACGTTAAATACTGTATCATTCGATTGATCAATCAATTGGTTTATTTCTTTGTTTCAACATCGCAAGAAGAGTTCTAGAATTAGTAAGGTTGATAGAAGCAATTGATTAGAATGAGAAAAAAAGAGCATCAAGATATCTGCATATTCACTTTTCCCTTTGCAAATTTGGCGGGAATTGTCCCCTTGTCGAACCTAGTAGAGATATTAAGACCTCTCTCGGATTGCCTATATCTTATATGGGAAATACAGGATATGCGACTTCAATAAAAAAAGGGACGTTCACATCTATAAGATCAAACATAAAAAAGGGGCAAATCCATTTACTAGAGTCATAAACTATGTGCTAACACAACTGAGAATTTCTTTCAGAATGACGAAACTAAGAAGAAATGTGGATTTTTACGTGTATTTTGCCAATTCCATTACACTTACCCCCATCTTAACTGCGAAGTTATTAGGGAAAAATATCATACTAGTGCTTCCAGCTTCTCAATCAGAGATTAGTGAAGCCCAAAATGACATCTTTTCCAAGTTCATTAGACTCTTTGAGCAAATCAATTACATCTTGTCGAAAAGGATTATAGTGTACTCAGGAGGATTAATCGGAGCATACAATCTGGAGAAGTATGGAAGTAAGATTTCATTAGCTCATCAACATCTCATAAACTTCAAGAAGTTCAAAGTCGTGAAACGATTACCTGAAAGGAGTAGACTAGTCGGCTATATAGGGCGCTTAAGCGAGGAAAAAGATATCATGAATTTCGCTATGCTATTCCAATGGTTATATACACAGATAAGGAAGTAAGGTTTTCGATAGGAGGAGATGGACCGCTTCGCAGAAAAACCAAGAATATATAGATAGGGAGTATTTGGATAGTAAGGTAGAAGTTCTGGGATGGATTCCTCATAAAGATCTTCCAGCATATTTAAACGAGCTGAAGTTACTTGTTTTGCCATCATATACCGAAGGGTTCCCTGGTATAATGTTAGAGGCTATGAGTTGTGGCACCCCAGTCTTGGCAACACCCGTTGGCGGAATACCAGATGTAATAAGTGATGAGGAAACTGGTTTTTTAGTCAAGAAAAACTCTTCGAAGTGTATCGCAGAAAACATCATCAGGGCATTAGGTCACCCGAACCTAGAATATATCGCAAAGAGAGCGAGAGCTCTTGTCAAAACAGAATTCACGTATGAAGTCGCACTAGAACACTACAAAGTAGCCCTCAATTCGACACCGCATAGGTGAGAAATGTGTCTCAACAGATAGCCTGGTCTGCAAGCTATGCCCTCAGCGACGCAGCAAGTGAACCGAAGTAGATAGTTGCACAAATACGTTGAAGCGCTTGGATGAGGGTATTAATATTGCAGCAATACAAACTCTTCTGGCGTACTGGTTGTAGCGCGCGCGATAGCGTAGAATCATATCACAGTCGATAAGAAATAGGTGGTAGACTTGTCTAAGTATCATCTACTCGATGAAATAGATAAAACTGCAGCTTTAATTGGCGCAATCTTTGCCTTGGCTTTGACCATTTGCTTAGCATTAACTATAGGTCGCCCAATATACGTAACCACTGGGGTTCTTCTCTCTCTTGCCTGCGTAGGCTATCTTATCATCAAGAAATCTCTGTCTTCTTCCACGTTGCCATCCTTGGCTTCAGCAGGGATCTCAAATAGGCTTCGTTATATATTGAACATCATTTTCTTCATTCTTTTCGTCTCCAGCATCTTGTGCGTATATTTGAGACCAGACCCTTACATTAGGCCTCTAGCGTATTTTGTCTCTATAGCCTTTATGGTTGGTGTCGTTGCAGTAGAAATATTGTTTCTCCCTTCATCCAAGTCTTTGAATTATTTTACGTTGTTTAAGATTGCATCGATTGGTTTAAGTCTTGAATTGTCACAGCTTCTATTATTCCCCAGTGTTGTAGGTATAGATCCTTGGGTGCATCAGATGTTCACATTGAAAATATTGAATGCTGGACACATACCTGAAGGATATGGTTACTCTAACCTCCCTATAATGCACCTAATGATAGGTTCAACTTCTCTTTTGACAGGGTTGAATTACAAGATGGCTACCATGCTATCTATATCTCTATCTCAGGTTCTTTGTAATATGCTGTTCATACTCCTCTTAGGGAAATTTCTCTTCAACAGAAAAGTCGGATTATTGGGAAGTCTCTTGTTGGTGACAGCGAACTGGCATGTTAATATGGGCTACTGGGCTATTCCCAATACAATGGCATCTCTTTTTGTGCTTCCCATTGTATACTCGCTTATCAAAGTCAGAAGAGATCATTCCCATTTAGGTGTCCTCCTAGCTATGCTTCTGATGAGCGTCTCAATTCTCACGCATACAATAACAGCTCTGTTTATAGCAATACTTCTTCTTACGTCTTGGCTGGTGTTCAAAGTTCATAATCTTCTGCACCATAAGTGGGAAACACCTGTAACCCTCACGATTTCTACTCTATTCATAGTGTCGATGCTATCATGGTGGACTCATGTCTCTGGGCATATCATAACCTTAGGGCAACTAATAAAGGTGGGATTCATCGCAAGTCGCTTTGAAAGCCCCGGTCCTATTGATGTTGTTCAATATACTTCCAGCTTACCATTTTCTGAGCAACTACTTAGTAATCTAGGGGTTTTCCTATTCTTTGCCATATCTATGATTGGATGTTTATATATGATTTCCAGAAAATTTGGAAATTCTCGCACCTCTATTATAGCGATCGGGGGAGTAGTGCCATTATTTTTGGGCTTTTTTTCCTTGATAACTGGAAGGGGGATCATTGAGAGTAGATGGTGGTATTTCTCTCAGATTCTACTAGCTCTGCCCGTTGCCATAGCTTTGCTTTTATTGTCCTTGTCGGTAAAGAGCAAAGTGGGTAAGTCTCTATTATTGATGGGTTTGACATTTTCCTTATCACTTCTTATGGTTCTTAGTCCAATGGCAAACTTGGATAACCCAGCGATATTAGAGAATATCACGGTTCGGTATGCTTTTACAAAATCAGAACTCCAAGCAATGGAGAGGGTGTCAAATATGTGGAGCAAAGAGATAGGGGTCGATAGCTATTACTCAAATTTACGATGGCCGTCATATTCAGCGGAAGACATAGTTGAACAGATTTACAGTGGAGATTACTCTGTAATTCAGGATATTTATGTCCTAATCAGGAGAGAGATCATGATTCACCCCTTTAGGTATGGTGATTATATCTATAAGCTAAATTATGATCCTCAGGAGGCACTTAATGCTCAAGTCTTTTCCAGAGTCTATGACTGTGGTTCTGTTAGCGGTTTCGTCAAGTCAGACAACGCTACTAGCCTGCAACATTGAAAAGAAATGGTTTCAGATTTTTACAGGAATCTATACCATCAGTTGTTTTCCATGTTTATACGGTGGTAGTAGCCAATACAAAGGATACTTACACCATATTCCCGATGCTGACAAGTTCTTCTTCATATCCTAGAGCTATTAGTTGTATATGTTATACATGTAGCTATGTGAGTACGTCCTTATAGGCATAATATGTCAGCCTTGGGCTGTAATCTTCATTGAGCAATACATAGGTATATGATGGAGATGAAGTTCTCTCCCTGAATTGATACCACATCACAGCCTTGATAAATGGATATCCAGGGTCATGGTCGATTTTCTCAAAGACTCTTTGTAGCCTGTCGGCTTGCATTTCTTCGGTGGTAGGTCCCTCGGGTCCAGTGGAGTTTCCAATGCCTAATTCTGTTATGAAAATGTCTGTATCGCCGTCCCCATTGGAAACCATTACATTTTTCATCAGCTCGATTTTCGGAAAATATCCGAACCATATGTCATCCCAAACCACATGGTCGGGGTCATAATTTTTCGTCGGACCTTGGTTGAAGTATGGATGTGATCCAAAATAGTCAAAGTAGCCTTTAACACCATTATCGTACATGCCTTGAAGATAATCCCAATCGTTTGCAATGCCCCCTGATATAATTTTACAGTCTGGATTTGCCGCCTTCGCTTGCATATATGCCTCCTTTAGCAGGGAGGTATATTTCGGTATAGCCTGTCCACCTACGTAAAATCCATTTCTTAATGGGTAACCTTCTGGGTCGTCCCAAAAAAAAATTGTGTTTGGTTCATTCCAAATTTCAAAGTATTTAATGTAGCCTTTATAATGGGAAACAAGTGCATATACGAACTGTCCATAGTCTGCTACGAAGCTTTCAAATTGTGCTCCTGAAGGAATAACGAAAGAATCAGAAGAAGCCCATGAAGGACTGGAATGAAGCAAAGCCACTATCTCTAAGTCACAATCAGCAGTCCACTGAACTATTTCGTCGTACTTAGAAAACACAAAAGAATCATTCGTTGGCTCAATAGCGCTCCAATGAAAGTCTATCCTTACGTATTTCGCACCGAGTTCTTCTATCTCAACGCAGTCTTTTTGTGTTAAGCACCAAGGATGCGAACATACGCCATATAACAGTCCAGCTGGATAGCTAATTGTCCCATGGGATTGAATATTTTGAGAACCTTGTAGACTTGAAGCTGGTTTAACCAAAAAAAGAAAGATGAGAAGTGTTGTCACCAGATAAGTTTGTCTTCTCAACAGCCTCAAGGAGATCCAACCCTTGCCTCTATGATTTTGGCTACACGCACACTTGACTTATGTTATCTTACGATTTGTTACACACATAATAAACATTTTGGTATAAATGTTCAACAAAAATACACGCACTCCCAGGTGGAATAGAATGCAAAAAACCAACGGCAAACTTGCAGACGAAAACAAAGAATTTAACGAAAAGGTGAAGCAGCTTGCAGAAGAAATTTGGGAACTAGAAAACCAAATGCTTAGTGCCCCCAGGATTCCACCAAGAAACAAAAAATTCCTTTCAAAAGCACGCTTTAAGCTAAAATTGTTTTATCCTGCCTGATAGCCATTACACACCTTCTGTTCACATTTAAATTAGTGTGTGCGCAACGCAAAAACCATGCATTATCTATAAACACACTCCTTCAATCTATTGAAAACAAAAATTATATAGCGCGCGCGCAAGTTATAAATCTGGAAAAGTTGCTAAGACCGACAAAGTTCGCTTAGGTTGATACAATTGATCGAAAAAAAAGATCAACCAAACATTGGCATACTTACTTTTCCCATAGCAAGTGATGCTGGGATTCACCCCATATCGGACTTGATAGATATATTCAGACCCCTCTCAGGTCACTTACATCTTATTATAGGAAACACAGGATATGCTTTGTTTAAAGAAAACAGGGAAATTCACACCTATAAGATAGAACATAGAAAAGGAACAAATCCATTTACTAGAGTTGTAAACTATATTTGGACTCAACTCAAAATTTCTCTTAGATTGATGAAATTAAGAAGAAATGTGGATTTTTACGTATTTTTTATAGAGAGCCAACATCTGCTTATTCCCATGTTAACTGCGAAGTTATTAAGGAAAAATGTGGTATTAGTGCTTGTAGCGTCTTCATCAGAGATTAGTAAGGCCCAAAAAGACATGTTTTCTAAATTCCTAAAATTTTTAGAGCAAATTAATCATATTTTCTCAGATAGGATTTTAATATTCTCAGAAAGATTAATCGAAGCATATGGACTGGAAAAACACAGAACCAAAGTCTTGATAGTCCCTCTGGGTTTCTTAGACTTCGGCAAGTTTAAAGTACGTAAACGACTACGTGAAAGAGATGACTTGGTTGGTTATATAGGACGCTTAAGTGAGGAAAAGGGGATTCTGAACTTCGTTAGAGCGATTCCAAAAGTGCTGGAAATGAAGGAAGATGTCAAGTTCTTGATAGGAGGTGACGGCCACCTTCGTGGTAAAATCGAGGAATATTTGAAAAAGAGGGATCTGAACGATAAAGTCAAAATTGTAGGTTGGATTCCTCACAGGAGTATTCCTAAATACCTAAATGAGTTGAAACTACTTGTTGTTCCATCTTATACTGAAGCAGGACCATTAATCACTTTTGAAGCGATGGCTTGTGGTACTTTAGTTCTGGGTTCTCAGGTGGGAATGATGTCGGAGATTTTACGTGACGGAAAGAATGGGTTTGTCCTAGAAAATAACTCTCCTAGCTCTATAGCCAAGAATGTTTTAAAAATCTTGATTAGGGAAGACCTTAGCAAAATTTCTTGGAATGCAAGAAAAACTGTAGAAAAGAACTTTACATACGATTCTTCCCTAAAGAGATACGAGTCAATTTTCAATGATCTTTTGGTGACAAATACTTCTGGGATTAGAAAGAAGAGGGTTGAACTTGATAAAGCGCTATCTAGACGAAAGCGCGCGATACTGTAAGTTGTCTTAAGATGCACTAAATGATAAGCGTTTCGGAAGAACTGTTGAGCAAAAATACATGCGAAGACCTTTGAATGAAATTATATCTCGAGTGTCCCTGCGATGCAAAGTGATATTAGTGTAATAATCTGTATCAGAAACGTAGAGAACTACATTGATAAATGTATTAAATCACTATTAAATCAAACATACAATGACTTTGAGGTTATACTAATCGATGATATGTGTACCGATAAAACCATAAACGTAGTCAGAAAATTTGATGATAAGCGAATAAAGTATTTCAAGAATGAAAAAAACCTTGGAATCGCTAAAAGTAGGAACAAAGGCATAAAACTCTCTCAAGGGAAGTACATTTTCTTTACTGATGGCGATTGCATTGTGTCTAAAAACTGGATTGATCAAGGCATCAAGTCGTTGAAGGCCACAGAGTGTGTTGGTGTGGAGGGCAAGATCTATTATGTTTCCGAGGAGTATAGACCAACCTTTTCTGATTATATTTCCGAAAATAAGTATGGAGGCCAATTCATGACAGGCAATATAGCTTATAAAAAGAGCGTTATTGAAAGTGTTGGCGGTTTTGACGAAAGGTATAGTTATTTTGAGGATAGGGATCTTGCTCTCAGAATCATGAAGCGTGGCAAAATATGCTTTAATCCAAATATGATTGTATATGTACAACAACAAACTCGCACTCCTAAAGAACTCATCGAAAGCGCAAGTCACATCAGAAACAGGGTTTATCTTTTCAAAAAGTTTAGGGAAAGAAAATTAATGCTTTGGCGTATTGTTTACCCATTGAATTTGGCAAAAGCCCTTTTTCCACCCATAGTCTTCGTAAGCTTATTTTTTCATAGGTTTAGGAAGTTAGATGGCTTCAAATTGTTGCCATACGTATATATCCATGCGATTTATGAGCGCCTACAATTATGGAATGAATGTGCAAAAGAACGGGGTTTTTTGATTTAAGAAATGCTCTTTCAATCTAGCTAAATATTCTTAGAAAAAAAATTTACTTATTTCTGGTCTTTGACTAAATAATGGGTCTAGCTAATCCTTCTAACTCTTTTAAATGTGCTAATTTCTGTATGAGGAGAAACACTGATTGAGTAAAACCCTTAATGTCGTGATTCTGAATCCGCCGAGTCCCCCATTCCTTGATGTCTGTAGGGACTGGGCGGGAGGATTTGGCACTGTTACGCCAGTAAAACGGCGCGCAGATTATGGACAGAGCGGCAAACCCATTTTGTACCCATTTTTAGCCTATGCCTCCGCGGTTCTATCGAACGAAAACTATAGCTACAGCATATTGGATTGCCAAAGGTTAAAGCTGAATAAGTTTCAGGTGCTAAAAGATGTCAAAAAGCGAAACCCTGACGTTATTTTCTCCTTAATTGCGCTTCCATCGCTCAAAAGAGATCTTGAATTGTTAGACATGATCAAGGAATCTCTTCCTTATACTACGATAGTCGGGGTAGGGACATCATGTCGGTTTCTCCAAAATGACATTCTACTAAATAGCAAAATTGATGCAGTATTAAGGAATAGCTATCCCTACATTTCTAACCTTACACATTTCCTCAAGGTTTTAGAGCCAAAGCAAAACCTCAAAAAAGTTCCCGGAGTCTCATACGTTAAGAGTGGAAAAGTAATTAATACAGTTGAACATCCAGATACTAGTCTAAACAAGTTACTTCCTCCTAACTATGATGCCCTAGAACTCGATGGATACGAGAGTTTTAAGGATTTAGACGGCAATCGATACAATTATGTTCCAATAATAGGAAGCAAGGGATGCCCATACTCTTGCGTCTACTGCCCATATCCATTAGGATGGGGCAAAAAGTGGACACACCGATCTCCCAAAGACATCGTAGATGAGATAGAACAACTATACGCCCGCGGTGTTAAAGGATTCTTATTCAGAGACCAATCATTTCTAATGAATAAGAAACATGCAATAAAAGTCTGCGAAGAAAACATTCATAGAAAACTCGACATAGCGTGGTTCTGCGAAGCAAGAGTAGACCATGTATCGAAAACACTTCTTAAAATAATGAAAAAAGCAGGATGCAAGCAAATTCACTACGGAGTTGAAACCGGTGACCCGGAATTGATCAAGTTGGGAAAACCCCAAACAAATCTAGATACAACCAGAAAAGCGTTTCGCTGGACAAAAGAATTAGGATTATGGGTTACGGCTCATGTAATATTAGGATGGCCAGATGAAAGCTTGGAAACTTTAGCAAAAACATCTAAATTCGTCGCGGAAATAGATCCTGACTGTGTAAATTGGAATATGCTAACACCGTATCCCGGGACAACACTCTATGAAATCGCTAAACAAAACAGTCTAATTTTGACATACGACTGGTCGAAGTACACGTCACATACAATTGTGATGAAAACAAAATGGTTAAATGCCAGCCAGCTTCAAAAAGCTACAAATAAAATTATCCGAGATTATTCAAAACGCAGAATGATAAGGCTTCTACATGGTTTAAAGAAGCCTCGATTTGTTTTTAGTGAGCTGAGTGACACTATCAAGGGCTTCTTCATGTGAAATGCGCAAGCATGCGCCTAACTGCATAACCCAACAAGAATCTCAAATGAGGAACTAACCGATGAAAAGGAAAGCGGTACTTGCAATTGTTATAACTTTCATTCTTGTACTCTTAGTTTCAATACAACCATTTGAATCTAACATCGCAAAAAACAACTTGGTATACCTGCTGAGCCAAAGAATGTCGATTCGAAACTGGAGCAACACACCCATAGAAGACAAAATCATAAAAACAATTTGTAAAAATTCCTTCGTTTCGGCACTTGACTTGAAAGGAATCGAATCATACATTTTGATTTCTTCAGGAACATATTAATACAGCAGAGAAAGCAACCTGTTCATTTCAAAATCTTCTGAAGACGTACGCTATAAACTGGGGTTTGACATAGGACAAACATTCGTCGCAAATGCACCTTGCATAATAACCTTAATCTGGAACGATGCAGTCGAACATAACCCCCCTAAACGCGAGCAGGAAAACCGGAATAATTGTTCAAAACTTATATATCCTCGCTATTCGACACAATCTTGCCGGAGTACTGTTAATCAGCTACCAATTTCTTCACCCGCCCCCTCGTCGCCTCCAAGGTTTTGTCAAGGCGCTGGTAAGAGTGTTTCTTCTCGTTCTCATTGGCGGCAGTCGCAATACAAAAGCAACCCCCTTATCATGAGTAATTGTGAAATAGAATTGAGCTCGTTATAGTTAGTGAGTATAGGGGCAGCTTTATGGTGAATCGAAAAAAGTGCTACTGAGGAAAGGTGGAGCAGCACATGTGCCATGAGAAAGATTCACATACGCGAAAGATAGCTGTTGCTGGAGTAGTTACACCGAGAGGTTTAGGTGATGCTCTTCAATACTGTGTTACGATCAAACTGCTCCAAAAGTTTTTCCCCAAAGCGGAGGTAACATTTTTTTGTCCAGAGCTTAAAAGCGGATCTTCTGTTTTCAAAGCTTTAAACCTAAATGCTCACTTGCTGGATTTAGGTCCAGTGGGACAGGAGTATGTTCTTGGAAGTCTACTACTCCAGTTATTTTTGCATAAAAGCACATCGAAGCGGGAGAAAAAAAGTCACAGCCAAAGTTCAGATGAAAAAGCTAACATGCTCTTAAGGATTATCAAGTTATGCGTGCGCTTATATGGAAAACACATCGCTACATATATAATTGACAAATATGTAAATTCATTTGTTATGAAGTCTTTCTCGTTTGATGCTAGCATTTTTGGGGGACACACCATTTGCGGTGGTATTTATCCTTTCATTCATAAATACGAGGCTTTACGCTCCGCAACGGACGGTCCTATGGTCACATCACCCGTTTCGATATCCAACCTTGCACTTAAACATTACGAGCGGGAAAATTCAAAATTTAAAAAAAATATAATGCTGAAAAGATTGAGGCACTCTTTACAGAAATTTGACTTCATTTACACCAGAGGTCCGTACTCGCTTAAAATCTTGAGAGACTACTTAAACATTGATGAAAGAAAAGTTGCTATGGCGTTAGATAGTGGATTTGGAGCGAAGCTAATCTATCCCGGTGTTAAATCATCTAAAACATTAAAGAAAAAATTGAAAATCCTCATTTTTCCAAGAAAAGATTATTTTTATATTTACAAAAGGGAAGATTTGTATAAATTATATCTGAATTCTTTTGTAGAGCTCATCTTATGGCTATCTAAAAACTTTGACGTTGAGGTGTATTTAAGTTCGCAGACCGTTGATGTGAAATATAACATGATGGGTGGTCAAGCTGCAGTAAATGATCTTTTAAGTATTTTAGAAAAGCATGACAATAAGCATTTGAAATATTTGAAATCTGTTAAGCCGGAGGGTCTTGTTGCTGCTTGTAAATTATCTAGTTCTATGGATTTAGTGATCACTAGTTATATGCACGGAGGGATAATGGCTTTAAGTTTAGGAGTTCCCGCATTTTTCATTCTTCCATCAGCAGATATAAAAGTGCTTGATACGCTATCATTTCTCGGCTTAGATGTAAACTCTTTTTTGATAGACGCGTTCGCTCCTAATTTACTGAAAACAGAAAACCTCGTTAACAAAATTGGGAAAGTTGTCGAGAATCTTAAATTTCACAAAAAGAGTTTGGAAAATACCATTAATAGAACTCTGCCAACCATTGAACTACCCGTTAAAAAACTAGTTGTGCTTTCAGAGTGAGTTTCCATGAATGTGTTAACTCAACATAAAAATATGATTCGTTTGTGTGTTGGTTGCGGAATGTGCCTAGGGATTTGTCCAACAAACGCAATAAACCTCAAGAACACTGAAGGCATGGTTACCGTAAACTTCGACTACTCACGTTGTACTACATGCGATTTATGCGTTAAATCATGCCCCGCCCTTTACAATCTATCCAGAGAAAAACCAACGATTAAAGATATTTTAGGAAGAATAGAGAAAGTATTTTTCGGTTATAGCACTGATGACAATATTCGTTATCATGCCGCGTCTGGAGGCGTAGTAACCTCTCTAGCTCTTTATATGCTAAAACAAAAAATTGCTGATAAAGTTCTCGTAACTAAAATGGATGGCTTCACCGCAACCCCTATTTTGACCGACAGTGAAAATAACGTAGTGTCTGCTCAAGGCTCCATTTACTTCAAAACGTTCTCCCTACGTATTCTGAAGAAACTTCTCTCCAACCTCAAAAAAGGGAAAAGAATCTGTATCGTCGGCCTACCTTGTCAAATATCTACACTTAAAAAAGTATTGAGGGACTTTGAGGATAAGTTATACTTTATAAGTCTCATATGTAATCACGTAAATGAATTTTGGTATCTCCAGCATGTAATGGAGAAGTACTTACCAAAAAATGCTGAACCTGTAGCAATTGAACCCCGAAAAGATGGCTGGCCAGGAGAAACTAAGATATTTTTTAAGTTAAACAACAATTTTAAAGTGTTAACCGTTCCTCTGTCAAAATTCTGGGGTGTCCTTCCCTCGCTGAACATCTCATCACCACTAGGATGCTTGTTATGTGCGGATCACTTGGGTTCTGATGCTGACATTGTGGCAGGAGACGCATGGCACCACAAGTTTGTAGGAAAGGATTTATTCGGGGTCTCGATACTAGTGGCTCGAACTTCTAAAGGTCATAAATTGATAGAAAAAGCTATCAAAAATAGAGTACTGTATGCTGAGGAGATAGGGTTACGAGAACTTCTAGTGACGCAGGGAAATCATGTGATTGAAGCGGCTCGATACGTACCTCTTAGGAGAAAGCTACTTCAACATCCCATTACGGCGCTATGCGAAATGACGGAGTTAGACAAACTCGCGGTAATCCTATTAACCCTCGTGAACAGACTTGCCTCACGATTTGAAGTACTAAGACGATTTCTTGGCACATTGCTAGCTGAGAAGCTCCTTAGGATCACTTCCCTAATTCTCGCGCACACCAAAGCCTTAGCTAGTCTCTTGAATAACGAATTTGGAGTGAGAACAGGTCACAGTCAGGATCTTAGATGAGGAATTATAGCGCGCGTACAGCACGGCAGAAAGCGTGCCCAAGCTAACAATTAGAAAAGTAGTTCTACACGCGTACAGAGAGGGTGCTAAAATGAAAGAACAGTATCTGCCTCTCCTCATGCCTAGTAGAAGCAACTTAGCTCTAAGCTTGAAAATTGCAGTCATTGTTGCATGAGCTTTCACAATCTTCTATCAAGACCTCGCAATAGTAGCAAACGATGCCTTACAAAGCAAGTGCATGGGCCACATAATAGCCATGCTGTCACCATCCTCAAACAGAAAACCTCTTCCATACAAAGAAATCGTAGGTGCGTTACTGTCTCAGAGCCTTCCTCACCTATTCCTTCGGTTCATACGGTTCACATCACTTGAATATCACATGTTTGTCCTTCAAATTTTTGTAACAGCCTGTACCCTAATCATATTCAACACACGAACGTTAAGGTGGGCGCGCAGTGCAAAGTAAAGTTAGTGTAATAATTTGCGTTAAAGACATCGAGAAGTACATTGGTAAGTGCATTAGGTCACTTTTGAATCAAACGTTTAAGGACTTTGAGATTGTGATAATCGAAGATATGTGAGATCATTCAAAACGCAGAATGAAAATGCTTCTATATGGTTTAAAGAAGCCTCGATTTGTTTTTAATGAGCTGAGTGACACTATCAAGGGCTTTTTCATGTGAATTATGGATTTGAAAAGTAAGCTCCAAAGCATCGAATAACAACAAACTATAAAGGGTCGAATGTTATGAAAGATATAAAAATATTAAGGAGATACCGATATAAAAATGAATAAAACCGCTCTAACTTCCTTCGCAATTCTCTATTTGTTGTTTGCAATATTCCTAATGGGGTTCGACATCTCTGTAAAGGCAAGCCCAGACATCATTCACGTGCCAAATGATTACGCGAAGATCCAATGGGCGATAGATAACGCAACCGCAGGAGACGCAATCTTAGTTAGCGCAGGAATTTACTACGAGCATGTAACGATAGATAAGCCTTTGACTTTGCAAGGAGAAAACAGAAGCAGCATCATAGACGGCAACAACACTAGTCACGTAGTCACCATAACCGCCGACAACGTCAACATCAGCGGCTTCACCATACAAAACAGTGGTCCAGACTTCTGGGACAGCGGCGTCTACACTAGCTTTTCAACCTGGTGCAACATAAGTCACAACATCCTAATACACAACGGTCACGGAATCTGGCTCAACCTCCACAGCGACAACAACATCCTCGCTCAAAACAATGTCTCGCATAACTTAGTCGGAATCGGGATTAGCACTTCCAACAACAACACAGTCACGAGCAATTACGTTTTCTCAAGCATGCACTGCGGAATCGGACTCAGTAGCGCAAGCTACAACATCGTTACCAATAACATCGCAAAAAACAACGGTCACGGAATCTGGCTCGACTATTCCACTAACGTCACAGTAACCGGTAACACTGTAACAGATAACCTCCACGGAATCAGCCTAGAGTATTCCGACAACAACACGATTTTCCACAACAACATTATTAACAACACTCAACAAACAAGAATCATCGACTCAACAAATATGTGGGACAGTGATTATGAAGGAAACTATTGGAGCGATTACGAAGAGTTAGATGCTGACCAAGATGGCATCGGAGACAGCCCACGCATAATTGATGCAAACAACACAGACAACTATCCCTTGATGGGAACATTCTCCGATTTCACCATCGAGTGGGAAGAACAGATCCACCATGTCACCACCATATGCAACTCTACCATCTCAAACTTCAATTTCGAAGTCACCTATGACGGAGAAAACAAAACGATAAGGTTCAACGTTACTGGTCAAGATGGAACAACAGGTTTCTGCAGAATTCGCATTCCAACAACCCTAATGAACACAACCTATGTTTATGTCAACGGAGTTAGCACACCCTATACATTACTACCACGTTCCAACACTACGCACAAGTACATATACTTCACCTACAATCATTCAACAAAAGAAGTAGTAATAATACCTGAATTTCCGTCAACTCTACCCCTAATCCTACTCATGATTCTGATACTTGCGGCAGCTGTGCGGTCAAAGAAACAAAGCTACCAAACAAAACACCATACAGTTTCTTGACTGCCCCCTCCCCCATTTTTCCCGCGCGCAAGCACAGATTACCTATCATACGAGTCCGCGAGGTTGGGTTAACATTGCACATGTTTGATAGAACAGCTAGTTTAATTGTTTTATTCATGCTCTGCTATATGCATCTCATGTCATCCGTAGCGTCTTTTCCGCTGGAACAAACTGTAAGTCGTAGACAATCCATGCGCAGCTACACGAGCGAAAACATTACTGACCAACAACTTTTAGAAGTGTTGTGGGCTGCCTATGGCCACGTAAATGATCATAGAACTGTACCACAAATAGGCTACGACTATTCCTTAATAGTATTTCCTGTTACCGAGACGGGTAGTTATCGGTATATTCCTGAAAACAATTCACTTGTTGTACATGACTTAACTGTGAATAAGGAGACCTTACGTCCCCACGATCAAAATTGGCCAAGTGACGCAAGCGTTGTTTTGGTTGTTGTTTGGAATCAAACCAGAATGAGCAACCAGTATTTTGCCTCCGCAGAAGCAGGCTGTCTTGTTCAAAATGTGTATTTAGCGGCTGCTTCCCTGAACCTTGGAACATGCTGTGTCGGAGCCATAAATTCTGGAGGATTACGTAACGACCTAAAATTGCCCAGCACTCTAATCCCATTGTTAGTGATGCCTTTAGGCCATCCCACAAATCCGTACCCCAACGCGTCCCCAAACTACGACTTTATAACTGGCAACCTTCCACCCGTGCAATACAGTGAATTATCTTTTGAAGATGCGTTGAAAAACATGCTATTTACAACAGAATGGTCAACGGAAAACCTATCCTTGCAGGAACTTTCTCAACTGTTATGGGCTGCCTACGGCTACACAAACGTTACACATAAAACCACATACCACAGGACAACACCAAGCGCTTACGGAATTTACCCGCTTGTAATCTTTGTTTCAAACGCCACTGGAGTATACCAATATCTGCCGGAAAACCATTCCGTTGTACAGATACTTCATAACGATAAAAGGTTTGATATAGCAAATGCATGTTCGGGTCAGGTATGGGCAGCAGATGCCCCCGCGATTTTCCTTATTATTTATAACTCATCATATAACAATGGCAACACCGGTGATGGTGGAACTTTGCCTCATATGTTTATGGAAGTGAACGCCGGAGCGGTAATCCAGCAACTCTTTCTTGAAGCGTCTGCATGGAACCTAAGCGCCAACATAATCAGTCAAGAGCTAGAAGATTGGAACGGAACCGGAGCACAGGAACTCCGCAACATCCTTAGTCTATCCCCTTCACTTATCCCACTTTACATAGTACCAATCGACGCACAAGCTCTAGACAACACTCCACCCACAATTAGTACTCCATCCCAAGACCCAAACGTCACAGCTGTAGAACCCTACCAAAACGTCACAGTCACAGTAGACGTCCTAGATGAAGGAGTTGGAATACGTGAAGTTATCCTCTCTTACAACATAAATGAAGGCCAAACATGGACAAACACCCCAATGAACAATATTTCAGACAACACATACATGGGAAAAATTCCAGGCTTCGAAGCAGACACACACGTACAATACAAAATCATAGCATACGACAAAGCCAACAACCCAGCAGTAGAAGACAAGAATGGAGAATACTATGTCTACAAAGTTATCCCGGAATTCCAAAGTCTCATAATCTTGATTTTCATGATCACAACATTAATTGCGGTTATCTTAACAAAAACAAGCAACCGTGCGCACTATATGGATAGAAGTTACAGCAACGGAAAAACCTTTCAGGACTCAGCACGCGTGTAGGTGTTAAAAATGAAAGACGTACATTTGCCTCCCCATATGCCCAATACAAGCAACTTAGTTCTAGCCTTGAAAATTGCAATCATTACTGCTTTACCCTTAGCAATCTTCTACCAAGACCTTGCTATAATACTGAACGATGCTTTGCAAAGCGAGTTCATGAGCCACATACTAGCCATACCCTTCCTACTCGCATACTTAATCTACCGCAAAAGAAAAATGATCAGAGCAACAATATCACTTGAACCCCTATCATCACACACAAAAACTTTCCCATACAAAGAAATCCTAGGCACACTACTGTTTCTCACGGCCTTCCTCACCTACTCCTACGGCTCATACACTTTCACACCACTTGAATATCACATGTTCGCCCTCCCAATCTTCGTAACAGCCTGCACCCTAATCCTTTTCAATATGCAAACCCTAAAACAACTAGCCTTTCCAATCCTGTTCCTCTTCTTCTTGATGCCACCGCCAACACAAATCGTTTACGCCTTAGGCGCAACCCTATCTATAATCAGCACACAAGCCTCATGCGCCATACTAAACCTGTTCGGATTAGCAGCCAAAATCTCCACAGCCTACGGAAACCCCACAATAACCATCACCCAACCAAACGGCACACCCTTATCCTTCACAGTAGACATAGCATGCTCAGGCATATACTCACTCATAGGCTTCCTCATATTCGCAATTTTCATCGCCTATATTGCAAGAACAAAAACATGGAAAAAACCAGCAACCTTCCTATTCGGACTCCCCCTAATCTACCTACTCAACATCCTAAGAATAACAATCATCGTTCTCCTGGGCTACAACTACGGCATGGAATTCGCCATGAACATCTTCCACCTCCTAGGCGGATGGACACTCATATTCCTCGGCACACTCCTACTACTCATCATAACAGAAAAAGCCCTCAAAATCCAACTATTCACAAAAAAAGAAACCATTTCATGTCCAGAATGCAACCCGCTCACAGAGCACAAACAAAACTTCTGTCCATCCTGCGGAACACTACTCAAATACGCTAAAGTCAAACTAGGCAAGCTAGACCTAGCAAAAATAACCGCACTTGTCATAGCTGTCGTTCTAATAGTATCTATTCAAACACCAATCTTCGCCCTAACAAAAGGCCCAGCAGACATACTAACCCAATTAGCAGCGGATCAACAACCAACAACCGAAATCCTACCACAAGTCAACGATTACACGCTCAATTTCGTCTACAGAGACAAACAATTCGAACAAAAAGCAAAACAAGACGCATCCCTAATATACACCTACATTCCAGTCAACAGTTCCCAAAACACAATTTGGGTAGCCATAGAAGTAGCCTCAACCAAATCATCACTACATCCATGGGAAGTCTGCCTGATCACATGGCCACTTTCACATGGATACCAAACAATAGTAACGCAACTAGACTTGAGAGACGCTCAACTGCTTGAAAACCCTCCTTTAATCGCACGGTACTTCGCCTTCCGATACAAAGACAACAACATGACCCAAGTAGTCCTATACTGGTATGAAACATCAACATTCACGACAAACACTACAATACAACAGAAACACGTAAAAATCAGCCTAATCGCATACCCACACCAAACAGAACCCATCCAACAAACAGAAGACGAACTACTAGTATTCGGAAAAGCCATAGCCAACCACTGGCAACCAATGAAAACATGGACAGAAATCGCATTGCTAATCAGCAAAAACGGAGACTACCTCCTCCTAATACCCTCAACACTACTAATCATAACCATCCTACTCCAAGCCTTCAACCAAATCAAAACCAAACAAACAAACCTAAAAGCCTACCAAAAACTCTCAAAAGAAAACCAAACAATAATACAAGCAACCCACCAAACCAAAACAACACCCACAACCATAAACATCGCAGCCACATACCAAAAACAGAACCACAAACCAATAACAACCAAAGAACTCGCCGAAAAACTCCGACAAGCACAAGAAACAGACCTAATCAAAAAACAAATAATTAATAACCAAGACGAACCAGTTCTCGGCTGGAAAACCCAACTGTCTCTCCCCAAATCAAAAGAAAAAACCAACAGTGAGGTCGACTCGTAGACAAAATATACCCTTTGAGGAAAGCGTAAGTTAGAATGTCAAGAAACAAAAATGAAAGACTTGTCAGCTGGTTTCTGCTAGCGTTAGGCCTAATCGCCCTAGCCTTCTCCATCATCTACACATCTTCAATCCTAGCCTTCATAGGCCTAGGCCTCACCTTCTGGGGCGCACTAACACTCTACATAGCCTCTGAAAAATACGTAAAACAAACCCTACTAGACCACACAATAACCCCATCACTAACAAACCTAAACCAAATACTAAACGAACTCAAATACCAAGGTGAAGCCATCTACTTGCCACCGAAATACCTCAAAGATTTCGAAACAACCAAAATCTACATACCCAAAAACAAAAACACAAACCTACCAACACCAGAACAAATCCAAGAACAAGAAGATAAAACCTTCCTAAAAAACCCAGAAGCCGCACTCATCACCCCACCAGGCATTGCACTTTCAAAACTCTTCGAAAAAACACTTGGCAAGACCTTCATCGTAGTAAACATTGAATACCTGCAACAAAACCTCCCAAAACTCTTCATCGAAGACCTCGAAATCGCAGAAGACCTAGAAATACGAATAGAGCCACACAAAGTCGCCAGAAAAATAGCCGATTCAGCATCTGTAACCCAGCTAAAAAACGATATAATCCACGTAAAAATAACCAACTCAACCTACAGAGACACGTGCAAACAAGCCAGAAAACTCTCACACATATCCAGCACAATCGGATGCCCAATCTGTAGCGCAATCGCCTGCGCAATAGCCAAAGCCTCAGGCAAACCCGTAACAATCGAAAAAACCGAAACGACCGAAGACGGAAAAACAACAGAAACCTACTACAGAATCATCGAGGAAAAACAAAAACACTAAAAATAAAACGCGCGCCGACAGTGAACATTCCTTAGAAATAATCGATCATCTTTAATCCATGAAAAGACAAAATCGAACACATATTAGATACTTCTAGATCATTTTTACACGTGCGTTTATAAGAAAGTCTGCAAATATAAACCTAAATGGAGATCGGAGAAATGAGAAAAAAATTAATACTGTTCATGATCGTCACCTTACTGACCATAGTTAGTCCCGTGTTCGCCATAAAAACCATAAGAATCGAACCTCACGCCCTAGACCCACCAAATCCTATCATGCTTGAAAGCCCAGCAACCTTCAACATATCAGTCACAGAACACACAGCCTATAACCCGCAAATACTCCTCGTCATGACCGAAGCCTGTAAACTAGGCTTAACGGGAAACGTGCTGGTAGAGTGGAACGGCGCATCAACAAGTTTTTCAGCCGCAGCTTTCGTAAAAGCCGACACAAGCTTCATCCCGCCTTCTACAACAGGAGCCGACTACCAAGTCTCATCCCTAAAGGACCATATCGGAGTTCCACACTCAGAAGACATATACTATGCCTATGGATCGTTCCTATCAGGACCCATCACTGAGACCAACCAGACATTCACTGTCAGTTTAACTTCAACAGCCACAAGAATGCTGGTCTACGCCATAGGAAAAACAGACCAATCCGGTGAATTCGACAACAGCGTGCCCAACACAAGACCCGGATTCGTCGTTCCCGAACCCGGCTCACTAATACTAGCCCTAGCATCATTCAGCGCCTTCGTGCTATACGCGGTCAAACGCAAAAAAGCATAAAACCTCAAGCAAACCTCTAAAAGTCAACGCGCAAAACCAACATGTGTCCCTAGATTACAGTGTCCTACCCATCCACTAAACCACTTATATAGGGAACGCTGAACAAACATCGAGGACAACACCATGAATTTTCCCTTATCTTTCTGGGACATAAGCCTATGGCTGGCAGTAACAGCCATAATCCTACTCATAACATCAGAACTCACATCACCATACTACGGAAAAACAAACCTTCAAATCAACAAAAAAAGACTAAAAAACGCCGCATTAACTATGGGCGTACTATTCCTAATAACAGTAGCCATACGAATCTACGAAATAATAATATCAACCTAACAAGAACCAATCGTCAGGCAAGGCGCGTACGAAGATTAAATCCTTACGTTTGACGCGTGGCGAGCCATCTCGTCTTAAGATTTTTTATTCCTTGGAAGTGAGGATCATCTGAAACTAGAGAGCATCCGTGAATTTGAGCTGTGGCTGCGATTACGCTGTCCGCCATCGGCATTCTATGCCTACTTCTCAGCTCCGCGCTTGTTACCGCCGTTTCATAATCTACGTCAACAACGTTGAAGTCTCTGCATATGGTTTCGCTTCTCAAGGTTGCAACCTCTCTGCCCTCCTTCTCAAGATTAATACGGTGGATCTCGTG
>Ga0315549_1000468_pt1 | contig 47838 bp, 20 predicted proteins | sample SalMarSW160200MG_FD_203101 | JGI IMG/M metagenome (GOLD analysis project Ga0315549, IMG submission 203101) | Salt marsh sediment microbial communities from the Plum Island Ecosystem LTER, Massachusetts, United States - Salt Marsh Sediment SW1601-200 ...
CGTAATTGGAACCCTGTGCATCAGGTTTTGCTGAATCCTGAAAAATGGGATGAGACCAGCCAGATGCACTGCTTAAAAAAGGCGGCCTAAACTATGGATCAGGTGACAACTCTCTTGACACCCGCCGATTCCTGAGCTCTTTTAACCGATATACGATTTCGTTAAGATTAACATCACCTGTTGTCAAATCGTAGCCAAGTGTTATATAAATTTGATGTTCCATCACGATCTCTTTCCTTTCGGTTTTTGTTGGGTAACTTTAACCATAGAAAGAGATCGTGATTTAATCAAATAAAACCAAGTAAATGCTAAAATCCGAGCTGTATGCTTGAAAATTCCAAACCCCGGCTGTGCTAAACCCACCGCAGAAAAGTTCTCTGTGCTCCGACGGGCTTACTGGGGGACCCATTCTCGCACAGAAAACTTTTCTGCTGGCCCGTCGCTTCGAATAAAATTTGAGATTAGATTTTTTAAGTTTACCCATATAAAGCTAAATGCCGTAACTTTTGAACGTTACTAATATATTAGTCATGGAGGAATTTTATGGATTCAAGACCGCACAGGAAATTGGATGTCTGGAAAAAGTCAATGGATTTCGTAAAGCATGTGTATCAAGCCACAGAAACATTTCCAAAGTCTGAAATATATGGCCTCAGTTCTCAGATGCGTAGAGCTGCCGTCTCTATCCCAAGTAATTTAGCAGAAGGTGCTGCTCGAAAAGGAAAAAAAGAATTTAGTCAATATCTGAATATAGCTCAAGGCTCAATCAGTGAGATAGACACACAAATAGAGTTGTCTTGTATTCTGAACTTTATAGAAAAAAATTTATATAACGACCTTATGGATGAACTAAACACAATTTCGAAAATGTTATTCGGTCTCTCAAGATCACTGAAATGACCGTTTTTTCACCTTTCACTTTTCACTTTTAACTTTTCACTTTTCACCTTTCACTTTTCACCTTTCACTTTTCACCTTTCACTTTTCACTTTTCACCTTTCACCTTTCACTTTTCACTTTTCACCCCCACCCCTTAATACAAAAGTATTACACTCCACAAAAATATACTACTTTAGTATTACATTTTTCCTTATCATATTTAATACTAAATTCTGACACAATTTCATACTTTCTACCGATTGATTTTCTTGACACGATAATATATTTAATAATTTTCGTTCATAATTTGATCAACGTTCAAAGCTTTTTCAACAAAACTGAACCCTGCTTGCCCAGTTAAATTTTTCGCAGAAAAGGAGCGCAGCGAATTTAACCGGGGAACCCTGAACCCAGAACCTTTGATAGTAAAAGGTAAAACGTGAAAGGTAAAAAGTTAAGGCAATTCGTATATCAGTCATGAGGAATGTTATTCGGTCTCTCAAGGTCACTACAGTGAGAGGTAAAACGTAAAAGGTCACTGAACTAACCGTTTTTTCCACCTTTCACTTTTAACCTTTAACTTTTTACGGAACTATCACTTTTAACTTTTCACATTTTATCCCTTGAACCCTGCTTGCCTAGTTAAATTTTTCGCAGAAAAGGAGCGCAGCGAATTTAACCGGGGAACCCGGAACCAAAGAAAGATTTTCCCAATGAAAGAGCGACGGCGATACCAAAGATTTCCGCTAACACTCACCGCAAGACTGGAAACCATAACATCTCACAAAAAAAAAGTGTTTGATTTTGAAACCCGGGACATATCTGCTTCCGGCGCATTCATATATAACAAAGAGTTCTTTCCCGAAGGCACGCGGTTTAAACTAAACCTGACGGTTCCCAGCGAAAGGATTAAAGAACTGACAGGTGCCAAGAGCCTGATAGAGAGCGAAGGAAAGGTGGTACGATCCACGCCCACAGGTATGGCGATTCATTTTGACAGAAAATGCCAGATTTTAAGCTTAAAGGGTATATAACATAACAAAAAAATATTACATAAATAGTATAGAAATTTCCTTTTAAAAAAGCGGCACAGCCGCGTTTCATAAAATCGCGAAGTGATTTTATTCTGCAAAGGAGGGCAAGACGATATGATGCGAAGAATAATAGTTGTTGTTCTGTTTCCCATGATGCTTTTCATCTTACCTTTGAGCACTTCCCATGCAGATAATGCAGAGGTTTTACCCAAAGGTATTTCCAGGGCAAGCATAAACTCTACATTTTTCTTCCCCATTGATGAAAGATTCGATGATGACGGTCATACGGAAGATATTGCGGCAGATTATAATGCTGTCTTGAATAGTATTGTATTTCCTGCATTAGCCCTATTGGAAACGCCTCTATCAGCACCTCCATTTGGCGGGCTTCCAGCAGGTACTGCAAATGTTGGCAGCAGCGTTGTTGACTTTGAATTGGATATCTATGGTTTTGAGTTCTGTTATCAATATGGCCTTACCGATCGTCTGTCAATTGGAATAAAGGTCCCCTACTTGTATCAAAAGAATGATGTCGACTCCAGACTGGATACAAACAATGCCAATGTGGGAAAGAGTGCTCTGGCAAACAGTCTCGTGCGTTTGGACGCTCCCCTTCCGGATGTTCAGCCACTGACCAAACAGGATATTCTTGACCTTTTGGGTAAAGGTCTGGATATCAACGGTGACGGAACCGTAGAAATCCTGGGGTACCAATTTAAAGATTTTGATAACTGGTCTGACAGTGGTGTCGGGGATATTGAATTAGGGTTCAGATACCAGTATCTGAAAACAAAAGATTGGCGCCTGGCATTTACAGGAGGCGTGAGGTTCCCTACGGGAGAAGTGGACGACGAGGATGATCTGGTGGACAGAGGGTTTGGCGATGGAGCATACGCCTGTCTATTTCGTCTCAACAATGACTACATCGGCATAAAGAATCTGGTGCTCAATGCCACTTTTAGATACGATCTCATTTTGCCTGAAAGGGAAAAACTGAGGGTTATAGAAGATGCAAATCATCCGATTACCACTAATAAAGAAAAAGTTGACAGAGACCTTGGCGACATTGTCGATTTGGAGGTCTCGGCAACATATCAGTTCTTAAAGGAGTTGTCCGGCTCCATACTCTATGATTACCGGTTTAAATTCGAGGACGATGTTTCAGGGAATATGGGATATATGTACTCCGGACTTGAGGACGAGACCAGGACTTCGCAACATGTTATAAAATTCGGACTGGCATACAATACGATCTCTTTGTACAAAGAAAAAAAATTCCCCTTGCCCATTACCGCCGGCATTTCATACAGGTATAAATTTGCCGGCAGAAATAACGCTTTAAAATCAGAATACATGGGCTTAGACCTGGCAGTTTATTTTTAAAGAGATGCCGGCGCCGGTTGATTGCCGGGTTTTCGTAATTTCACGGATAAAAACTTAAGGGCTTCGATCCAAATGGAACACAGATTATCAAGAAAATTAAGAAATAATAATATCATCTGTGTATATCTGCTGAAATCTGTGTCCTATTTAACTTGATTAAACAGAGCAGATCGATTTATGCGTTTTTGTTTCGCAGGTTAGGCTTTTTTCACCCCCGGAATGATGTCCGGATGAAAATATAGGGGGCTTCAAAATGGATAAAATAATACATCAATACCTAACCAGGGAAAGGCTCAAGACAATCCCGCTGAAAACTCTGGGAGTCAATTTAGTAGTTCTTATCTTCATCATGGGACTTTACGCATGCGGCGCTGGCAAGTCCATTTCGGGCCATTTGAAGTCCAAGAGATTGGCAGAGAATCTTTGCCCGGATAACAAGTCCTCAATTACTCATGTTGAATCGAGCCCTGATCATAAGGTGAAAAAAGCTGACAGGCAGGCCATTATCCAAAAAGCCATGAAGCTCCGGATGCCCTTCATAGCAAATGAAGGGCAGATGAACAAAGAGGTGAGCTTTTACGCCAAAACCTTTGGGGGAACCGCTTATGTGACCCAAAAAGGGGAAATGGTCTATTCATTTTCCGGGGTCGACCCAAAGGATAAGGCAACAGACAGCGCTTCAACGCCTGAAAAAATCAAAGGCGTGACCCTGAAAGAAACCCTGGTTGGCGCATCCGTTACAAGCCCTCAAGGTGACGACCGGGCACAAACAAAGGTCAATTATTTTATCGGTAATGACAAAAGCAAGTGGAAAACAAATATCCCTACCTACAATTCAGTAAATCTTGGGGAAATCTACAAAGGAATTGATCTTTCCTTGAAGGCATACGGTAAAACCGTAGAAAAGGTTTTTACTGTTCATCCCGGTGCTGATCCCAAAAACATCAAGCTGAAAATGGAAGGAGCAAAATCTCTCGCGATCAATGACAAAGGTGAGCTGGAATTGGAGACAGACCATGGTCAAGTGAGATTCAGCAAACCCCTTGCCTACCAAGAGAAAGATGGAAAACGAGTAAACGTCCAGGTGGCCTATCATCTAGAAAATAATACATACGGATTTAGAGCAAGTGATTATGACACGTCCCGTCCCGTTATCATAGACCCTGTTCTTAGGTACTCCACCTACCTGGGCGGCAATGACAACGACAGGGGCGATGACATTACTGTGGACGCCGATGGAAACGCATATGTAACGGGCTATACTCAATCCTCAAATTTCCCCGGCAACTTCATCCCAGGTGGATCTGGGGGAGGTTTGGATGTTTTCGTAACCAAGATTGATTCTACGGGAACCCATTTGTACACCTCTTATTTTGGTGGCGATGATACGGATTGGGGACTTGCCATTGCTGTTGACGACTTGGGCAATGCTTATATAACCGGACAGACTGATTCATCAGATTTTCCGACGTCAAATCCATATCAATCTGAATTTCAGGGTGGGGGCAACGACGGTGACGTATTCATAACAAAGTTAAATCCTGCAGGTGATAACCTTGCCTACTCAACATACCTTGGTGGTTTAGGGAACGAAAATGGAAGAGGCATTGCGGTAGATAGTTTGGGAAATATATTTTTGATTGGCTCTACCGGCTCTTATAATGATGATCCACCCTTCCCAACGATTAATGGATACAAGAGTGACTCGACGGGTCTCGGCAGTACTTATGTCGCTTTTGTGAGCAAGATAGACCCGTCTCAAACAGGGCTTGATCAGCTCATCTACTCAACCTACCTTGGTGGCAATTTGTACGACGAAGGCACAGATATTGCCATAGACGCTACTGGTAGAATCTGTGTGACGGGCAAAACGCAATCAAGTAATTTTCCCACACGAAATAGCTATCAAGCTTCACTGGGAAGCGGTTACCTCGATGCCTTTGTAACAATAATTGATCCGGCTCAAGTTGGAGATTCTTCTCTCATCTATTCCACATTCCTGGGCGGTAGCCATCATGATATAGGGCTGGGCATTGCCGTTGACAGCTTAGGTCAAGTATACGTAACGGGAGCGACCGAATCTAAAAATTTCCCCACTACAGCAAATGCCTTTAAATTAGATGAAGACGGCGAGGGAATTTCTGATGCATTTGTCGCTATCATTGATCCAACTAAAACCGGAGCAAATCAGCTCATCTACTCAACTTACATCGGCGGTACCGACGTTGACGAAGCTGAGGATATCGCCTTAGGTCCTGATGGATATATCAATATTACCGGCAGAACTACCTCAACAGATTTTGATACCGTAAGTCCTATCCACACTCACGCAGGCAACTGGGATGCTTTTGTGACAAAAATTGATCCATCAAAGTCTGGAAATGATCAACTCATATTCTCCACTTACCTTGGTGGCTCACATATAGACCGGAGCTTGGGGATTGATGCCGGCCCTTTCGGTGCCCTCTATCTTACTGGATATACATGGTCAATAAATTTTCCTACGACTTTAAACGCTTCTCAACCCGATTTCGGAGGAGGCTTCAGTGACATATTCGTGGTCAAAATACTTCAGTCTGCTGACAGTGATGGAGACGGTCTTACCGACTATGAAGAAAATGTTTTTGGAACTGATCTATTCCTTTGGGACACTGATGACGACGGTGTGGATGACCTGAATGATGCCTTCCCTCTGGATGACACAGAAACCCTGGATTCAGATGCCATGGCAATCCAGGTGACTGCCAGCACATCAAATCAAGAAAATCCCGTGATTTCCGGGGACTACATCGTTTGGCAGGACAGCAGAAACGATGACCAGTATGACATCTATATGTATGACATCTCCACCGAACAAGAAACTCGGCTTACGTCCGGCACCGCACACCAGATGTATCCAGCCATTTCCGGTGATCGCATCGTATGGCAGGATTTTGGAGACGGATACATACACATGTACGACATCCTCACTGAAACCGAAACTCAAATAACCCAAGGAACAGCTCCTGATATCTCCGGGGATCGCATCGTTTGTCAGAAGAACATAGATGGCAATCTTCAGATCTATATGCATGACCTCTCCACGGGTTTAGAAACTCAAATCACCACGGATAATTCACATCATTATTCTCCCGCTATTGCCGGAGATATCGTTGTTTGGCACGACAACAGGAACGGCAACAACGACATCTATATGTATGACCTCTCCACCGGCATAGAAACTCGGATCACTGATGATTCAACAGATCAACGGTATCCTGACATCTCTAAAAACCACATTGTCTGGGAGGATTGGAGAGATGGAACTCCGGACATCTACATGTATGACATTTCATCAGCAACAGAGTTCCTTATAACCTCCAACGAACCTTCACATGAAGTAAATCCCGCTATCTCTGGGAACCGTATCGTCTGGCAGGGACGCCACCACGCACATCCTTGGAATGAAATCTACATGTATGACATCCCCAGCGGTGTTAAAACTCCCCTGACGGATGATGCAGCAGACCAAGGGCCTCCCGGCATCTTCGGGAACCGCATTGTCTGGTTTTTTACCGATGCCGTCGAATATCGTATCTATCTTTATACCGGCGATGGAATCGGAGACAATTCAGACAACTGCCCGGATGTTTATAACCCTGATCAGTTAGATACTGATACCGATGGTATAGGTAATTACTGCGATCCGGATGCAGATGGTGATACTTTAAATAATGATGTTGATCCGGATGACGATAATGATGGCCTCAATGATAACGATGAAATCGCAGTGGGCTCCGATCCGCTCAACCCAGACAGTGATGATGATGGAATACAAGATGGAGCCGACAACTGCCCCTCAGTTTCAAATCCTGATCAGACGAATAGCGATGGTGACAGCACTGGGGACGCTTGCGACCCCTGCCCCAACGATCGATATGACGACAGTGATGGAGATGGGCACTGCGCGGATATGGACAACTGTCCATTTGTGGCCAATTCAGACCAGACCAACAGCGACAGTGACAGTTTTGGCGATGCTTGTGACGCCTTTCCCTTGGATTCCCTTGAGTGGATGGACAGCGATGAGGATGGTACAGGAGAAAACTCCGACCTCTGCCCCAAGGACCCCAATAATGATATTGATGGTGATGGGTTGTGCGCAGATGTGGATAACTGTCCCTCGATGAGCAATTCTGATCAGACTGACAGTGACAGTGATGGTTTTGGTGATGTTTGTGATGACTTCGATAGTGATCCCTCTGAGTGGGCGGATAGCGATGGGGATGGCATAGGGGATAATGCCGACCTTTGCCCCAACAATATCAATAATGTTGATGCCGATGGTGATGGTATCTGTGACAGTGTGGCAGGTTCTTCCCTTACAGTATCCTGGTACAAAACTTATGGCAATGGCGGCAATGACACAAGGGCATGGGGAGTCGCTGTTGATTCTGATAATAACATTATCGTAACTGGTCAGATCTATGATTATCATGATGACGACAACTATTACGATTATTTAACAATCAAGTATAACCCTGCCGGAAATGTTCTTTGGAGCAGAATTTACGATAGCGGTAATGATGACTTCGCCAGGGATGTTGCCATTGATTCTGAAAACAATATCATTGTTTCAGGCATCGTCGAAGGTCCAACGGCAGGTGCCTATGATAGGAATCATACAGTCATCAAATATGACCCCGACGGCAACGAGATTTGGCCGACTCCCGCAGTTCACAGCTCTATGTCCGGAACTTATTATTCCAGCCATCTGGCAGTGGATTCTGCCAACAATATCATCTCGAGTCGCGTTATTGAGCTTACCAAATACGGACCTGATGGAAAAATCATCTGGGACAAAGATACCAGTGGGTTATGGATAACGGAGTGGGGTCAGTACTTCACTGTAAAAAATGTTGCAGTTGACTCTAAAGATGACATCCTTGTAACCGGAAGAATCTATCTCAACAATGGGCCTAATTGGTATTATGCGACAGCAAAATATAGTGGTATGGATGGTGCACTACTCTGGGCCGTATACGACCCAACTACAGCGTCTACTACCGGGACCGGGACCGGCTATGGCATAGTCGTCGATTCCCAAGATAATGTCATCACCACAGGCCGGTACCCTGATCTGACGTACCGGACGATTAAATATGACTCTAATGGGAATTTTCTCTGGAAAAAGACCTCCACTGCTGGCAGAACTGGTTGGGGGGTTTCGGTTGACTCATCTGATAACATTTTTATGACTGGTCATGGACTAGTCTCATTACAAGATCGTGCTTACTCTATCCAGTACGCTCCGGATGGTACCGTTCTCTGGAACGACGCCTACGATATGAACTCATCTGATCATTATTTCGGCCAGGATATCGCTGTTGATAACGAGGAGAATGTTGTCGTTGCCGGCTATTATAATTCAGACGGAAACAATGATCAATTTCTTACGCTAAAATACTCCCTTGATCAAGATGGTGATGGCATCCTTGATGGCTCTGATAATTGCCCTCTTATCGCCAACCCGCTACAGGAGAACACCGATGGTGATGTGCTGGGTGATGCTTGTGACGCGGATGATGACAATGACGGCCTTACGGATGTAGATGAAGTCGATACTTATGGGACCGATCCGCTGAATCACGACACCGATGGTGACGAGCGCAACGACGGGCGGGAGGTGGCCAAGGGCACTGATCCCACCGATAACGCCGACTACAGTGGCATTCCGGATACGGAATGGTCTGCACTGGTTGCGCTGTACAACAGCACCAATGGCGCCGGGTGGACCAACAATACAAACTGGTTGGATGACAGCGTGAGCGAGTGTACGTGGTTTGGCGTATTTTGTGACATTTCAGAAAATCATGTTACACAAATAGGTCTGAATTCAAATAATCTTGCCGGAACGATTCCTGCATCCATAGGCAGCCTCACCAGTCTAACTCACCTTAGTTTGGGATGGAACCAGCTTACAGGAAATATCCCCGTGGAGCTCAGTGCAGGAGTTGTTCCTGGAGGAAGTCTTAACAATCTTATGTACATTTATCTATGGAGCAACCAGCTTGAAGGAAACATCCCCGTGGAGCTGGGCAGCCTCAACAATCTACAGTACCTTTGGCTAAGCAACAACCAGCTTGAAGGAAACATCCCCGTGGAACTGGGCAACCTCAACAATCTAAAGACCCTTAAACTAAGTAGTAACCAGCTTGAAGGAAACATCCCCGTGCAGCTGGGCAGCCTTAACAATCTGCAGGACCTTCACCTAGATAGCAACCTGCTTGATGGAAACATCCCCGTGGAGCTCAGTGCAGGAGTTGTTCCTGGAGGCAGCCTTAACAATCTAGAGACCCTTATCCTATGGAACAACCAGCTTGAAGGAAACATCCCCGTGCAGCTGGGCAGCCTTAACAATCTACAGGACCTTAATCTAGGTAGCAACCAGCTTGAAGGAAACATCCCCGTGGAACTTGGCAGCCTTAACAACCTACAGAACCTTCACCTATATAACAACCAGCTTGAAGGAAACATCCCTGTGGAACTTGGCAGCCTCAACAATCTACAATCCCTTAGTCTATACAACAACCAGCTTGAAGGAAACATCCCTGTGGAACTGGGCAGCCTCAACAATCTTGTTGTCCTTGGACTGAACTCCAACCAGCTTACAGGAAACATCCCTGTGGAACTGGGCAACCTTACCAGCCTTACCTCACTTAGACTGGGCTCCAACCAGCTATCCGGTCTGATTCCTAATCAATTGACAAATTTAATAAACTTGACAGATGGCGCCAGCAATTTCAGATACAATGCCCTTCACAGACCAGATCCCGATCCTGATGGAGTAACCGCCTTTTTGAACCAGAAGCAAGGCGGAGGAGATTGGAAAAGCACCCAGACCATTGCCCCTGCAAATCTGGCTGTGGGTACGATCACGGATACATCCGTTCCGTTGACCTGGACGCCAATCACATACACCGCCGATGACGGTGGGTATGAGGTCTATTACTCAGATTCACAAGGTGGACCTTACATTCAATTCAACGGTAGGACGGCCGACAAATCGTCCACAACCAGCACCGTTACGGGATTAACCCCTGGAACCGACTATTATTTCGTTGTTCAAACGGTAACGGATCCCCACCCAAACAACCAAAATACGGTCCAAAGTGGATATACGATCGAGGTTCCCGCCACCACTACCGGCACGGCCCCAGACGACGACGACGACGGCATGCCCAACGATTGGGAAACCGCGAACGGCCTGGATCCCAATAATGATTCCGATGCAGGCCAGGATCCTGATACCGACGGTCTGTCGAATCTGGAAGAATACCAGAACAACACCGATCCCAACACCCCCGATACTGACGGTGACGGGCGCAATGACGGACGGGAAGTGGCCAAAGGCACCGATCCCAACGTTGACACCGACTACAGCGGCATTCCGGACACGGAATGGTCTGCGCTGGTTGCACTGTACAACAGCACCAATGACGGCGCCGGATGGACCAACGATACAAACTGGTTGGATGACAGCGTGATCGAGTGTACATGGTTCGGCGTTTCTTGTGACATTCCAGAAAATCATGTCACAGAAATAAATCTGGATTCGAATAACCTTGCCGGAACAATTCCGGCGGATCTGAACGCACTCATCAGTCTTGTGTACCTTAATCTGCAAAGCAATCAGCTAACGGGAACCATTCCCGCGCAGCTCGGCAGCCTCAATAGTCTTCAGTACCTTCATCTAAGCTATAACCAGCTTGAAGGAAACATCCCCGTGGAGCTGGGCAGCCTCAACGATCTACTGTTCCTTTATCTGGACAGCAACCAACTTACAGGAAGCATCCCCGCGCAGCTGGGCAGCCTTAACAATCTTCAGCGCCTTTTTCTGGAAAACAACCGGCTTGAAGGAAACATCCCCGTGGACCTGGGCAGCCTCAATAATCTTCAGCACCTTTATCTCTACAACAACCAACTTACAGGAAACATTCCCTCGCAGCTCGGCAGCCTCAACAATCTTCAGCGCCTTTTTCTAAACGGCAACCAGCTATCGGGACCCATCCCTGGTTCGCTCATAAATCTTGCAAGCCTAGTAAATAATAATAACGATTTCCGCTGGAATGCCCTTTATACTGATGACGACACTTTGCGGACCTTCCTCAATAGCAAACAACTAGGTGGAGATTGGAAAAGCACTCAGACCATCGCCCCTGCCGATCTGTCTGTGGATACAGGCAATATCACGGATACATCTGTGAAGTTGACCTGGACGCCAATCACGTACACCGGCGATGGCGGTGGGTATGAGGTCTATTACTCGGAATCGTCAGGTGGGCCCTACGACCTGTTCGAGACCACGGTTGGCAAATCGGCCACAACCAGCACCGTTACGGGATTAACCCCTGGAACCGACTATTATTTCGTTGTTCAAACGGTAACGGGTCCCCACGCCAACAACCAGAACACCGTCCAAAGCGGATATACCTCAGAGGTTTTCGCCACCACTACCGGCACAGCCTCTGACATAGATGGAGACGGCATGCCCAACGATTGGGAAACTGCGCACGGCCTGGATCCCAATGATGATTCCGATGCAAGCCTTGATCCGGATACCGATGGTCTGTCGAATCTGGAAGAATATCAAAATAACACCGACCCCAACAACCCCGACACCGACGGTGATTCAGTCAATGACGGAGTCGATGTCTTTCCCCTCGATCCCACAGAATGGGCAGATAATGACCTGGATGGCATAGGGAATAATGCCGATACCGATGATGACAATGATGGCGTCCTAGACGTCAATGACAATTGTCCCATGATTGCCAATGCTGACCAAGCTGACACCGACGGTGATGGCTTGGGCGATGCATGTGATCCGGATCCGTCTTTTAACTTCGTTTCTGACGGTATCATAGAGTCTGGAGACCTATCTTATGATGGAATGGATATCGTGGTGGGTGATGGCACGAATCCCATGACCCTTACCATTAATGGTGCTCACACTTTCTCGAGCTTAACGATTAAAGCCGGCGCCATTGTCACCCATAGCCCGGCGGATGCTATAAGCACCTATTCCATGGAACTCACCATTACGGGCGATCTGGCCATTGAATCTGGTGGGCACATTAATTTGGACGGCTGCGGTTATCCAGCGGGTCAAGGGCCTGGGGCAACTGCTGGTAATGCAGGCGGCAGTTATGGCGGAAGGGGTGGAGGCGATTCGGGACCAACGTACGGTTCTGCTTTTGCTCCAACTGATTTAGGTAGTGGTGGTAATGGATCATTGGGAGAAGTAGGAGCTGGTGGGGGGGCAATTAGACTTATCGTTTCGGGCACTTTATCTGTTAATGGTCTAGTTAGTGCAAATGGAGGGGATGCGTCTGCTGGCTGTGGTTGCAGAGGAGGAGGCAGTGGTGGAAGCATCTATATGACTGCTAACCATTTAACTGGCACAGGATCTTTTACCGCTGAGGGTGGAGATGGAGATGACGACAATTGCGGAGGGATAGGTGGTGCTGGTGGTGGTGGAAGAATAGCCATCTACTATCAAGATTCGACAGGCTTCACTGGCACCGCCCAAACCAAAGGTGGAATCAGAGGCCATGATGGTGAAGATGGGACGGTAGCATTCATTGACAATTTAAACAACATCCTCTATGCAGGTCAGTCGTCCAGATTCCAGGAAAATGATGGTCCATTTAACTTCGATCAGGTTGTACTGAGCAATTCAAAGGTAACTACGGAAGGCAATATCAATTTAACTGCTAATGAGTTGATTATAAAGGATAATTCAGAGTTTATATTGGGTGGCGATACCACAGCCGTTACGGTCGGCAGCCTAACCATAAACAACTCTTCCCTCTTAGCCTTGGTTGACTCTTCTACGGTTACAGTCAATAACTCGTTTGATCTTGACAGCTCTTCTTCTTTTACCACTACCGGTTCTCAGACCATTACTGCTCCATCTTTAAATATAAGAGGAGGCTCTACGATTACATGGGGGTCGGGAAGTTACAGTCATACTGATGTTTTGATAACCGAGAATTCAACTTTGATTTTCGATGGTGCCGTTACTCTTACATGCACCAATCTTACTATTGACTCTGGCTCTTCCATATCTGCGGACGGCTGCGGTTATCCAGCGGGTCAAGGGCCTGGGGCAGGTGCTGGTAATGCAGGCGGCAGTTATGGCGGAAGAGGTGGAATCGATTCGGGACCAACGTACGGTTCTGCTTTTGCTCCAACTGATTTAGGTAGTGGTGGTAATGGATCACTGGGAGAAGTAGGAGCTGGTGGGGGGGCAATTAGACTTATCGTTTCGGGAACCTTATCTGCTAATGGTCTAGTCAGTGCAAATGGAGGGGATGCGTCTGCTGGCTGTGGTAGCAGAGGAGGAGGCAGTGGTGGAAGCATTTATATGACTGTTAACCATTTAACTGGCGCAGGATCTTTTACCGCTGATGGTGGAGATGGAGATGATGACGTTTGCGGAGGGATGGGTGGTGATGGAGGTGGTGGAAGAATAGCCATCTACTATCAAGATTCGACGGGCTTCACCGGCACCGCCCAAACCAAAGCTGGAATCAAAGGATATGAGGGTGAAGATGGGACAGTAGCATTCATTGACAATTCAAACAATATCCTCTATGCAGGTCAGTCCTTCAGATTCCAGGAAAATGATGGTCCATTTAACTTCGATCAGGTTGTGCTAAGTAATTCAAAAGTAACTACGGAAGGTAATATCAATTTAACTGCTAATGACTTGATTATACAGGATAATTCAGAGTTTATATTGGGCGGCGATACCACAGCCGTTACGGTCGACAGCCTATCCATAAACAACTCTTCCCTCTTAGCCTTGGTTGATTCTTCTGCGCTTACAGTCAATAACTCGTTTGATCTTGACACCTCTTCTTCTTTTACCACTACCGGTTCTCAGACCATTACTGTTCCATCTCTAAATATAAGAGGAGGCTCTACGATTACATGGGGGCCGGGAAGTTACAGTCATCCTGATGTTTTGATAACCGAGAATTCAACTTTGATTTTCGATGGTGCCGTTAGTCTTACATGCACCAATCTTACCATTGACTCTGGCTCTTCCATATCTGCGGACGGCCGCGGTTATCCAGCGGGTCAAGGACCTGGGGCAGGTGATGGTGGTGCAGGCGGCAGTTATGGCGGAAGAGGTGGAATCGATTCGGGACCAACGTACGGTTCTGCTTTTGCTCCAACTGATTTAGGTAGTGGTGGTAATGGATCACTGGGAGAAGTAGGAGCTGGTGGGGGGGCAATTAGACTTATCGTTTCGGGAACCTTATCTGCTAATGGTCTAGTCAGTGCAAATGGAGGGGATGCGTCTGCTGGCTGTGGTAGCAGAGGAGGAGGCAGTGGTGGAAGCATTTATATGACTGTTAACCATTTAACTGGCGCAGGATCTTTTACCGCTGATGGTGGAGATGGAGATGATGACGTTTGCGGAGGGATGGGTGGTGATGGAGGTGGTGGAAGAATAGCCATCTACTATCAAGATTCGACGGGCTTCACCGGCACCGCCCAAACCAAAGCTGGAATCAAAGGATATGAGGGTGAAGATGGGACGGTTTTCCTTATACTTGATGGTGACTTGGATGGGATGGGGGACAGCTGGGAAGAGACTCATTTTGGTGACACAACGTCGCATGACGGTTCAGTGGATTCTGATACTGATGGTCTCGCTGACCTGGAAGAATTCAGAAATGCCACCGACCCCAACGATTTTGACACCGATGGTGATTTTATTAGCGATGGTAGCGAAGTTGGTAATGGCACTGATCCCAATGACGTCCTTTCATTTGCCCCGCCAGGATCCGGAGTAATTAGCGGCACGGTTAACAAGAGCGACGGTACACCCATCACAGCAGTTCAGACTGAGGTTCAAGTCATTCAGGGAGATCCTTGCGGTGGGTGGCAGCATGTTGGATCGGCCGTTACCAATCCCGCTGATGGGACCTTTGGGATCGTTGTGCCTCCGGCCGGGGATTACTATCTGCGAACCAACAACCAGAATCAGTCCAATTATGTCAATGAGTGGTGGACGGGCCATACCGATCCGAGCGACCATGATTGTGATTTAGCCCAGTCATTCAGTATTTCCGACGGGGAAAAAGTAGCGGGCAAGGATTTCAAGCTGGAACTTGGCGGCAGCATTTCCGGTACGGTTTACGAAAGCAATGGCACTACGCCGGTTACAGTAGTCCAGATTATAGCTGTTCAGGGGAATCCATGCGGTAACCAGCAACATGTTGGGTGGGCCAATACCGATTCTGTTGATGGCACCTATACATTAATGGGCTTGCCTGCCGGGGATATCTATCTGCAAAGCTACAACATGAACCAATCCAATTATGTCAATGAGTGGTGGAATGGCGATTCCGATCCGAGCGACAATGATTGTAATTTAGCCCAGTCTATCGGTGTTTCTTCCGGGGGCACAGTATCGGGTAAGGATTTCGAGCTGGAACTTGGCGGCAGCATCTCCGGTACGGTTTACGAGAGCGACGGCATTACGCCTGTCACAGGAGTCCAGATTGGGCTTCGAGCTGTTCAGGGAGATCCCTGCGGCAACCAGCAGCATGTGGGGTGGACCGGTACAAATCCTAACGGTACCTATACGTTCATGGGTTTGCCGGCCGGGGATATCTATCTGCAAACTGACAACATGATTCAGTCCAATTATGTCAATGAGTGGTGGGCCATTGCTGGTAGCTCTCTTGACTGCGGTGATGCTCAACAGGTTACAGTCACCTCGGGAGGGGATATATCAGGTTACGATTTCCAACTGGAACTTGGGGGAAGTGTCTCCGGAAGGGTTTTGGATCAGCTTACAGGACAACCGATGGAGGATACAAGTTTTGGAAGCATAACTCTTGATGCCGGTTGGCATAAGTTCGTATATCGCCAAGTGGAAGTAGAGGGAGGCCAGGCATCTCGTGCTGCATTTAAGGCCCCGGGATACACTGAATGGAGATGGTTTTCAACTTCTGAACTGAATATAAGAGTTTCCCCTGACGCCGGTGCTGAAGCTGGAATCACGCTTACCAACAAAAAGAACACCTGTTGGTACCTTTATCCGAACAATCATGAAGAAATGGTGCAATGCGTTGATGTAGTAGCAACGGAAGAGGCCGGCTGGTACGGCCAGAGTATTGTGGATATCGTAAATCACGATGAAAATATTCATGGCGATGACGAGTATTATACGTCTCACTATGAAGGATACTTCCATGTGGACACTGCCGGGATATGGTACTTCAGTACAGATTCTGATGATGCTTCCGAGATAGTAATTGATGATCAGGTGGTTGCTCATTGGTATGGTGGACATGGGACGATGAATATGTGGGATCATAAATTCAATGTTACACTTTACCGCCATGATACACACGAGCATGTCAACAATACCGGCGGCAACCCCGATGGAAGTTATATGTTCACCGCTATCCCGGTAGAAAGCTATATTGTAGAAGCTGATGCTCCAGGATATCTCCGGGAATTGTTTCAGGATAGCTTTGTTTGGGATCAGGCTACGGAAGTTATCGTCAACGCTGCACAAGAAACTCAAAATATTGACTTCGCTCTTGAAAAAGATTCGGATTCGGATGAAATGGCTGATGAGTGGGAAACCTTTCACTTCGGAGATATCGGGGTAAGTAACGGATATAACGACAGCGATGATGACGGATTGATAGATCGGGAGGAATTCCAACATGGTACCAATCCCCACAATCCGGACACGGACGGGGATAAAATCAGCGACGATTACGAGGTCAGTGAAGGCACAAATCCCACCGATCCTTCCAGTTTTCCCGATCTCCCCTTCTCTTGGGGATCCGTAATGAATGTGCATGAGCCTGACGATGGTTTTGCAACTTATTTGGAAGTAGCTATCGGAAAGGATTTTATTGGAACTTTGCCGGATGATATAACCTCAATAACTGTTTCTGTGCCGGCCGGTGCAACACCAGTGCCGGCGTATCCAAACCCTGTTTGGACCTATAACCCGAATTGGAGAGGTTTCTTGGTCAAGGTCGACGAATCTCCCGCATCCGGAACATACACATTTACGGTAACCAGCGGCGATTTAAGTGGATCGGTTAGCGATTCTCAGGACTCATACATAACCATCGACATTCCGAACGATCCCACGTTTACACAGTCTGTTGGCGGAACACTCTCTACTAAAAATCCCACCTTCTTCTGGGAGTCCGTATCTTCCTCACCAAGTACTACCATCTATTACAGGCTGATAATCAATGAAGATGCAGGTGGTGAGCCGGGCAATCGTATTTATGGCACCAATCGTGTAGAAGGCATGCTGTCATATACGATCCCGATCGATATTTTGAACCCCGGGGAAACGTACTGGGCACGTGTAGAGGCCTTTGATAATAATAACTGGGTGCAAATTCAAAATTGTTCCCAAAGCAATTGGGTCACCTTTACGGTGGAAAGAGACCCCAAACGATTGCACTGGTTTGATGTGAGCGTTTATGATGCCGATCTGAGCCCAAACCACCTGAAAGCAATGTTTTCGGTTCTGCCGGGTTTCAGGAATAAGCTGACAAGCGCTGTTTTAAGCATGCCAAATCCGACACATCCGGAATATACGTTTGACCCGGTTAACGACAGAATACTCTGGGACACGGAGTGCCGTTATGTTGACATGCTGCTTAAAGACTTTGATGAAGTGCAACAACAAGACTACGGCACCTATACCTTGACCCTGAATTTTTCAGACGGGGCGCAGGAAGTTTACACCTGGACCCTCCAGGAAGTGACTGTAGCTCCGGTTACGAACATCGAGGTTACCGTCAATTATGATGGAAGCGCCCATGTGGATTGGGATCCCCCGCCATCAGGCAACTATTACTACCAGGTCAGGGTGAGAGATAATGAAAACAAGGAATACTGCCGTGCGGGTTCATTTTTCAATGCAACGGAAGCGTATCTTTCCGCATATGATTTAAGGTGCCTGAAAAAAGGAGAAACCTATCGCTGGTTAGTGCGCGTGTATGACGATGTGTCTCCAAATAATAATGCGGCTCAAACCATGGAGATTTCGGTTCCGTATTCCCCCACATCGCTCAGACACACCGACAACTATGGAGTCTACTCCTGGAAAGGCGAACTGGCTCTGTTCTTTGACTCACGACCGGGTTCCAGAGATCAAGTTTATTCCGTGAATGTGACTGGTCCGGATTCCTTTTTCTATACATTCGATCTGGATAAACAGTCACCAACAACAGACTGGTTCTCCGTGTCCACAGAAACCAGGTTAAACATGGATATGTGGTGGCATCAGGATCCGGTCGGGGCTATCCCTTCCGGTGATTACACCTTCACAATCGAAATTGACGAGAATGACGACGATGTTGTCGATATTACTGAACAATTTACAAAAAATCTTGATGTTGTTTCTGCCTCTGCAGCGAGCAACCTAAATGCAGTCATTCACGAATCCGGCGCCATGACGTTCTCCTGGAACCTGCCTGGGGGAGTGACCGGCCAGCTTTATGAGATCAGGATCAGAAACTTGGATGGTACAAAGGAATACTATTCTTCGCCCACGCTATCTGACAGAAATCAAGTGACCGCCTCTTTATGGGATCTCAGGGGCCTGGAGCATGGCCTGACCTACCAGTGGTTTGTTCGAGCCTATGATCCTGGAAAAAATACCATGGAACAGAGTGAAATCTTGACCTTTGTTTATAATCCTTTCGATGCGGACAATGACGGAATTTTTTATCTTTACGATGCATTCCCCGGTGATCCAACCGAGTGGCTGGATACCGATAATGACGGTGTGGGGAATAATGCTGATCCGGATGACGACAATGACGGCCTCACGGATGACCAGGAGGCAATGGTAAGTACCGATCCTCTCAAACCGGACACGGACGGCGACGGCATCCCGGACGGTGCCGAAGATCTCGACGGGGACGACTGGACCAACCTTCAGGAATTTCAGGCCGGAACAGATCCCAACGATGTTAATGACCACCCGACCTTCACAGGGTTCTACGTGGGCGGACCGGGCGCGGACGATGCCAACATCGGAGACCAAGATCATCCTCTAAAAACACTGCATGCGGCGGTGAAAATGATCAACAGCCTGGATGAAAATGACTATACCATCCATATGGCCACCGGAACTTACAGCGTGTTCACCGGAGAGGAAGATGAACGGCTCCCCGTGGAACAGAACCTGGTCATTTATGGTAATTACTCGGTCCTGGACGGCAGAGAGGCTTTCCATTGGACCACGGGGGTGATCGTTTCCGTGGGCGCTGCGGATGTCAGTGTTCAGGGCCTTATCATTCAGAACTTTGACAAGGGTATAGGTTTTATCACGGACGCGGCCTGCCTGCACCTGTCGGATCCCGGTATTGAAGGCTGCAATATCGGTATTGATATTCGAGAAAATTACATGCTTAACATCGATCTGGGCGATGCGTTGATCGCCAATTGTGAAACCGGGATCCAGGTTGTTGCCGGCAGTTCCAATAACACCATTCGAAACGGTGTGGTACAAGACAGCGTCAACCACGGGATTTACGTGGATGCCTGTGAATACACGCCCGACGACAACCTGTTTGAAGGAATTCAGGTTCTAAACAGCGGCCAAAACGGTGTGGGGCTCTTTGGCGGAGCCGGCAACCAGGTGGCTTACTGCATGATCTCCGGGAACAACACCGCCGAAACCGGCTATGGCGGCGTGGCCGTGCTCGAGGGATGCGCATCCGTGAACTGGAACCTGATTCAAGGCAACCACTGCTCGGGCGTATACGCCGACGATGTCATGGCGGAGGTCACGGTCAATGCCACATACAACTGGTGGGGACATGCCAGCGGGCCTTCGGGCGTGGCGTCCGGATCAGGCGACGGCGTGAGCGAGCATGTGGTGTATGAGCCCTGGCTCGGGGAGTCCGATCCCTGGATCGGCCAGGCTCCGCAACCTGACGGTGACGGTGACGGCCTGGGCGATGATTGGGAAAGTGAAAACGGGCTGGACCCCAACCTTCCCGACTCAGACGGCAACGGCACGCCGGACGGTGCCGAGGATCCTGACGGGGACGGCTTTACCAATCTGCAGGAGTATCAGGCCAATACCGAGCCGGATATTGCGGATCAGCCGGATATCACATGGCTTTATGTGGGCTTTGAGGGTGCGGACGATGCCAACCTTGGAAGTCCCAGCTATCCTCTGGAAACACTGCATGCGGCGGTTAACATGATCAACCGCCTGGATGAAAATGACTATACCATCCATTTAGCCACCGGAACATACAGCGTGGCTACCGGAGAGGGTGACGAACCGCTCCCCGTGGAACAGAACCTGGTCATTTACGGTAATGACTCGGTCCTGGACGGCACAGGGGCTTCCCATTGGACCACGGGCGTGATCGTTTCCGTGGGCGCTGCGGATGTCGGGGTTCAGGGCCTGAGCATTCAGAACTTTGACAGGGGCATGGGGTTTATCACGGACGCGGCCTGCCTGCACCTGTCGGATTCTGACATTGAAGGGTGCAACAACGGTCTTGATATTCGAGAAAATTACATGCTCGACATCGATCTGGGCAATGCTTTGATCGTCAATTGCGACACCGGGATCCGGGTTGTTGCCGGCAGTTCCAACAACACCATTCGAAACGGTGTGGTGCAGGACAGCGTCAACCACGGGATTTACGTGGATGCCTGTGAATACACTCCGGACGACAACCTGTTTCAAGGCATCCAGGTGCTAAACAGCGGCCAAAACGGCATAGGGCTCTTTGGCGGAGCCCATAACGAGGTGGCCTACTGCGTGATCTCCGGGAACAACACCACTGAAACCGGCTTTGGCGGCGTGGCTGTTCTCGAGGGGTGCGCATCGTTGAACTGGAACACGATTCAGGGAAACCACTGCTCGGGCGTATACGCCGACGATGTCATGGCGGAGGTCACGGTCAATGCCACCTACAACTGGTGGGGACATGTGAGCGGGCCTTCGGGCGCGGGGCCCGGGTCCGGCGACGGCGTGAGCGAGCATGTGGTGTATGAGCCCTGGCTGTCGGAGCCCGACCCCTGGATCGGCCAGGCTCCGCAATTCGACGGTGACGGAGACGGCCTGGGCGATGATTGGGAGAGTGATAACGGTCTGAGCCCCCTCACCCCGGACACGGACAACGACGGCATCCCGGACGGGGACGAGGATCCTGACGGGGACGGCTTTACCAACCTGCAGGAGTATCAGGCCGGTACCGATCCGAATATTGCGGATCAGCCGGATATCACATCCTTGTATGTGGGCTTTGAGGGTGCGAACGACGTCAACCTGGGAAGCCCCAGCTATCCTCTGGAAACTTTGCATGCGGCGGTGGACATGATCAACCGTCTGGATGAAAACGACTATACCATCCATATGGCCGCGGGAACTTACAGCATGGCCAACGGAGAGGGTGACGAACCGCTCACCGTGGAACAGAACCTTGTCATTTATGGTAATAACGCGGTGCTCGACGGCACAGGGGCTTCCCATTGGACCACGGGGCTGATCGTTTCCGTGGGCGCCGAGAACGTCAGGGTTCAGAGCCTGATCATACAGAACTTTGACAAGGGCATGGGTTTTATCACGGACGCGGCCTGCCTGCACCTGTCGGATCTCGGCATTGAGGGGTGCCACACCGGTCTTGATATTCGGGAAAATTACATGCTCGACATCGATCTGGGCAATGCTTCGATTATTAATTGTGAAACCGGGATCCGGGTGGTTGCCGGCAGTTCCAACAACACCATTCGAAACGGTGTGGTGCAAAACAGCGCCAACCACGGGATTTATGTGGATGCCTGTGAATACACGCCCGACGACAACCTGTTCGAAGGCATCCAGGTTCTAAACAGCGGCCAGGACGGCATAGGGCTCTTTGGCGGAGCCGACAACCAAGTGGCTTACTGCGTGATTTCCGGGAACAATACCAGCCGGACGGGTATGGGTGGAATATCGATCCTTGAAAGTTGTGCCGCTTTGCATCAGAGCATCATTGCAAACAATGAATGTGCAGGGGTTTATGCTAACGAGGCCGCATGCCCGGAGATTGCCGGCAATCTGATTTACGGGAGCAGCAATGGCGTGCAGCTCGTCTACACTACGGAAGCCACCGTTGTAAGCAACACCATCACGGCTAATGATGAGGGTCTTGTTGTTGAACCGGGGTCCTCTCCCGAAATCGCCTACAACATTATCTGGGGCAATGAAAGCGGCGGAACCGACCTGGTGGTGACCGGAAGTTATACCGAACTCAAATATAATAATATTGGAAACACAAACTTACTGTCGCTTCCCGAGACCAATATATCTATGGATCCGGATTTTATGAACGCGGCCGGAGCAGACTACCGGCTTGAAGGGACCTCACCGTGTATCGACCACACCGATCGGGTCATGGAGGGAACGGATCTTACCGGCCTGAGCCGGCCACAGGGGAACACCTGGGACATGGGGGCCTACGAAACCACCTCATTTATTGATGAAGACAATGACGGCCTGCCGGATTGGTGGGAGGAAGACCAATTCGGATCCATTGGTGCATATGACGGGAACGACGATCCTGACGGGGATGGCATAAGCAACCTCGATGAATACCTGGGAGGCTCCAACCCCAACAATCCCGTATCGGTTGCCATTACTGACCCGCCTGAGTGTCCGGCCTGCGTGAACACTGATACCATAGACGTTTCAGGAACAGCAAATAATGCGACGTCGATCACCGTTACCTGTATTGCCGAGAATGGGACAGAGATCGGAAGCTGGACCCCTGCACTTTCAGGAGATTCCTGGACCCAAACCGTTGATCTTGACCCGGGCCGGAACCATGTGGTGGCCACGGCCACGGATGGATCGGGATCGGCCACAGCCTCTTTGAATGTTATTCGAGACAAGTTCGGCCCCTGGGTTTCGATTCTGTTGCCCACATGTGAAGAAGAATATACAACCTATGAAGAATCTATTGACCTGAGCGGTGAGGCCGGTGACGATACCGGGATTTTATCGGTATCCTGGGTCCGCGATGCGGTAGGGGGTGCCGGCGAGGAAAACGGCGATGCCGTCGGAACCGCCGGCTGGAGCGCCAGCCCCATTTCCCTGGTAGAGAACCAAATCAATGTGGTCCATATCACCGCAACGGACAAATTTGGAAAATCAGGAACAAAAACCATCAACATAACCCAGGAAGCGGGCGTCGATGTTACAGACGTTCCTGCTGCTCCTCCTGTAGAGCCTCCATTTGATGATCCTCTGGATTGGGACGGGGATGGATATCTGAATGAGGACGAGACCGCGGCAAACCAATGCAACCCGGATCCGATAACCAACCCGTACGATCCCAACAATGAGACCTCGTATCCGCCCAATTGCAATGACAGCCGCTACCCGACTGATCCACTCGACCCGTATTACGATGAGAATAAGATCAAACCGGATGAAAACGGAAATCCCATCGGCTACCTGTGGCCGGATTGCTTGAGTGATGATGATGATGATGATGGCTATCCCGATCATTGTGAGGAACAATATTTTGGAGACACTTGCAGCAACCAAGGCCCAAATGACGATCCCGATGATGATGAGTTCACGAACCTGGCTGAGTGCCAGAATGGAACCGACCCCACCGTGCCTAATTCAGCCATGTTCACCCTGGAATTGAAAGATGGTAATGACACGGAAATTTACGATACATGGCTCCCCACCTATGACCAGACCGTGGTGGTGAAAGCCAAATGGTTGGGTTCAACGGCACCCCCCGCAAGTGTGACGTTTAATCTCAAAGAAACGTCCGCTTATCCGGGGAGAGCGGTGAACGACCCCGATCCGGCCAAAATGGCGACACATAATTACCCGGCATGGTATTATGACAAAGCTCAAAACATTGATTTCTATAACGGGAACGATTTCGGGCTGACCACAGACCCGGCGGATCATTCCAATGCTCAGAGCATTGAGGTCCAGGATTCTGATGACGGGATTTACGACGGGATTTACAAAGTTCACCTCCAATGCTGGGATTTTGGCGGCAAGACAAGAGTTGTGGTAACCGACAGTAACAATCCAAACAACCTGGGTGAAATGTGGGTGCCCAAGGGTGCGGCCAAAGGAATCTCCAGCGTTTGGGAACATGATCAGGGTGACGTGAGACTCGATCCCGGCGATGATATTGATACGATCATCTTTGATAAAAGAACTTACACCTACCCTAAGGGGGATAATTTCATAAATCTTGAGGAATATCGAGGTATTATCTATACTTCCACCGTCAACGGCGACTTAAAGCACATGCGGCTCGATCCCCTTCGCAAAGACCTCTTTGTCCGAGCAGTGGGGTACGATAAATTGGGGGACTGCGTTGAACCCGGCAACTGTTCTCTGTTTGAAGTTGGCGATGCATTCAACGCCGCAGGGATCGACGTTTATGACACAACCGAGTGGGGTCATGACGCCACCGAAGACAAAACCTTCTTCACTTACTACCGGAAGGGCACCGTCCAAAGTATCAGCGCGGATGGATTAACGGTAACCGGTGACGGCACCGGCTGGGCCAGACACTGGCCAAAGCGTGAATGGGAGTTCAAACTGGATATGGATGATCATACCCATTGGACGCCGATAGTGGACTGGGCAACCGGCCCGCCACAACTCGGGTTTGACAAGCGCAGGCCCTACACAGGTTCCAAACCGGACAGTGGCACCGCTTACGCAATCCGACTGCCCGTACCTCATATCAACGTGTTGATTGTGATTCACGACAGGACAAGACTTGGTGTCATGGGATATCAAGACGGGTTTATCAACTGGAGAAAGCCGGAACCACCCAGCGGAAAATTCCAGGGCCGGAGGAAATGGCATTGGGATACCAAGGGTGAAACCATAACCAATAACACTATTGACACACCGACCATGTACGGTCTGCCATACACACTGGAAGAACCGCTCCGGCATTACTTCGATGACCGTCCCTATGTGAAAACGGTATGGGACAATGCAACTGGTGGTTATGTACCTTGTTCCGATGATAACTATGTTTACCATAATAAACTAGCGCCCCTCAGCCAGTGCGAAGACCGGAATGACGACATGAATCTTGATCCCGGAGAGCCTGACGGCCTTTATGGAAACATTTATATCAACAACAGGCTGGACTTTGATCGCAGGACCGAAGACCAAAACATATGGGAAATTGTCAATGAAGATCAACTGAGCCCCTTTGATATCGATAACGACGGATTGGTGGAAAATCCCCTGGGGCCCTTCGATCCTTACAATCCGGGTAATGAATACACCAAAGCCCACGTTTTGAAACACACGATCACCCATGAGATGGGTCACGCGCTTTCCGGATTTGGCCACGTCCCTGACCGCAATTGTGTAATGTCCGAATTTACCGAAACCTGGGACAGGGACGGTTACCTTTGTGACTACTACCGGTCTTTGTTGAGGATCCATAATATAAAAAGACCGGTTCAATAGCGAGGTGTTTATATGAAGCAGTTGTTCAGAAAAAATCGGATGGGATATTTCCTGGCCGTTATGGCCTTCTGCATGATGATCGGTCCTCTTTGCCCCGGCCGGGTGTGGGCAGAAGATGGCTCAGGCATGTCTCTGGAGCTTTTTTTGAAACAAAACCCTCCCGAATACGCGCTGGGTGTTGATCCCGTCACGTTGGATATGAAACTAAAGAATGTATCCAACTCGCTGATATATACGGACAGCACGTTTTCCCCGGCCGAACTTCCCAGGTCTCTGATCATTACGGCTCCCGATGGAATAGTTTATTCCGCCATGACCCGGGAGGGCGGCACCCTTGAGCCGGGCCCTCCGGATTACACCTATCAGGGAAAGACCGCCGTTTCTGTCCAGGAGATTGAGCCAGGGTATGAAAAATGGGTGACCGTCGATGACATCCGTGATATTTTCCCCATAATGAAGACCCTGCCGGGCTGGTACATCATCCAGGCGTATCAGCCCTTTGCACGCTATTTATGGACTGTGCAAGCAGAAAATGGCGACCGCCTGGGAATCGATCATCCGGACAACTGGTCCGGAACCATAGATTCGAAAAATAAGCTGACCTTATTCATTTCGCCCGCTTATGGGGCCCAGCTTCAGGTCCAGGTACTGGACAGGAGTTTCCAGCCCCCCAAGCCCCTGGAATACGTGCCGGTCAAAATTTTCAGGGCCAGCGAAATCCCGGCAGGAATCGAACTTGCCGAGACATGGGAGCGAATTAACCCGGTTTTACATGGAACCACCAACTCAGAGGGCTGGGCGTTAAAAGATTCAAGTGTTTCATGCATGCCGGAAGATGAGTACACGGCCATTGCACTCCATCAGAGCGACTACCAGGCGGTTCCCTTTGAACCCGGGGGAGGAGGGGCCGGCTGGGCGCCGGGTTGCACTAGCACCCTGGCCAAACAGATTCTTTTTGGTGAACCTCTTGTTTCCAACACCTTTTCTGTTTTTGGGTTGAACAGTGTATGGATAGAAACCAAAGCTGTTGTGCTCAGCGGTAATATCGGGGCGGCCCTGGAGAGCGCCGGTTCCGGGCCGTTTCTTATGCATAGGGTGCAGGTCTCCATCGGAACAAAGGCAAGGGCAGAGGATGGCGTGCAGATATTTGGGGACAGTGTAAATATTGGATACAAAGCCTCGGTGTATGATGTCATCTACAATGAATTGAAAAATAGAGGAACCATTCGTAACCAGGAAATTACACCGCTGGACTCTGTGCCAATGGTACTGCCCTCCTTTCCGGATATTTTGCCGGGGGGAAAAAAAGTAACCGTAAAAGCCCATCGAACCCTGGATCTTACCCCCGGTTCTTATGGCGATATCAATATCAAGACCCGGGGAAAGCTTAATCTGACCGGTGGTACTTACCATTTTAAGAACCTGAATTTAGGTTCAAAATCTTCCTTGATCTGTCATGGACCAGGTCCCACGGAAATCCTGATCCAAAATCGACTCACACCTGGATCGAAATCCTATGTTGGGCCCTCTCCCGACGCCACTCTAAGCGCAAAGGATGTGGTTATCTACGTGGGTGGAATCAATGGAAAACATGGGGGATTGAGATCCAACCCCAAAGCTGCTGTCATAGGGTTGGCAAATCAGGTAAAGGCCAATATTTACGCCCCCAACGGAACACTATGGATTATGGGAAAGAGCAATGTGCAAGGAAGCTTTATCGCAAAAGACGTTATCGTAGGTTCAAAGACAAAGATCTCTATGGAATCCGCTTTTTAGGATAAGTTGTATTTTATGTCCGGATTGAACCTATACTTTTTCGGAAGAATTGTTTTTAAGTTATTTTTTAATATACTAAAAAAATTAAAACAGGAGGTGAAAAGGCCTTAAATTCTACTTTTTTTGCAAGTAAAAAATCAAATAAAGAAATCAAAAGACATGTTTTGAAAAGAAATCGTTGAAAGGAGGAAAGATAATGAGTATAAGAAAAATTTGTCTTTATGGGTTATTGGCAGTTACGATCCTGCTGTTTGGTCAGGTTGCAGCCTGGGCCGGAACAGGCTGGACAGAGCCTCCTATAGGAGGAGAGTTTGTTGGGCCGGAATTGTGGGCTGTTGTAGTAATAGATTGCAGCCAAGCAGGCGATCCCGGGACCCTCAGGCTCAAAAGGGTCGTTGATTGCAATGTGGAGACCCTGGCATTTGCTGGAAACATTGGTGTATCATGCCCAAGCAACGCTCAGGAGGCTGAGCAGATCAGTCTGACTTTGGATTTATCTTCCTGGAGTCTTCCTCCTGCCGGCGCAACCGATACAGTCATCACAAAGGTGAAGAATTTTCGTAGTGACGGTGATATTGTCTCATTCGATGCCCAGATCAAATTTTTTATGCCAAATCCTTAGGCTAAGAGTGGGTAAACGTCATAACGCAGTATTTGTGCCAGGGAGCAACAAACGAATTGATTGCCATGATTTTCATCCGGTTTTTTCTGCTCCTTGCACCATTTTTGTCAGGTGTTTTACTTTTCCTGGCCTTCCCCGGGTATGACCAGGCGTGGGTGGCATGGGTGGCGCTGGTGCCTGTTTTTATGGCTACCTCCGGCAGGAGCCTGAAGTACGGATTCCTGTCCTGGCTTGTCTGCGGTATGGTTTTTAATGTGGGGATCTTCAACTGGATACTGGAGGTTCCCCGGTATACGCTAATTCACCATACCATACTGGCTCTCTACCTGGGATCCTATATGGGGGTTTTCGGGCTGGTTTTTTGCTTCATATCCAGGCGGTGGGGTGTTGCAACAGGGTTTATCGGGGCGCCCTTTGTCTGGGTTTGTCTGGAGTATGTCCGGTCCAACCTATGGTTTATGGCACTTCCCTGGGGGCTTCTGGCCCACTCCCAGTATCAATGCCCGCTGATCATCCAGTCTGCTTCTTTTACCGGCGCCTATGGGGTCAGCTTTCTGATCGTCCTGGTCAACTCGGCCCTTGCACTGGCGATTTTAAACCGGGGAGTCCGGGGGAATCTTTCCGTTCTGCTCACAACGGCAGGCTTGATAGCCATGGCCGTGTTGTATGGACAGATCATACTTTCCAGGCCATTGGCGGCCGGAAAAATGAAGGTGGCCGTAGTGCAGGGGAATATCGAACAGACTATAAAGTGGGATCCAGAATACGCAAACCAGATCCTGCAAACATATGCGGAATTGTCCAGATCGGCTTCGCAAGACCGCCCGGCACTCATTGTCTGGCCCGAAACGGCCACCCCGGGATTTGTCCTGAAACATTTGGCCCTTCTCAAACAAATGGTAACTTTGATCAGATCGATCAAGACCCATTTTCTGATAGGGAGTGCCGAGTACCCCAAATTTACATTCACCAACATTCCATTTAACCCGAAAAAGGGCGGGAACACGGCCCTGTTCTTTTCGCCAAATGGCAAGGTTATCGGCCAGTATCTGAAGATTCGCCTTGTCCCTTTTTCAGAATGCGTTCCTTATGAAGGGGTCATTCCCTGGCCTCATTTCATCGTACCCAAAGGGAAAAAGAGCTTCCTGATCCCGGGAAAAGAGGTCATTCTGTTTGACCTTGAGGGAACCAAATTCGGCACGCTGATTTGCTGGGAAACCATTTTCCCCGGACTCTTCAGGAAGTTTGTACGAAACGGCGCTGACTTTATGGTAAATATAACAAACGAAGCCTGGTTCAATCAATCAGCAGCACCTTATCAATTCTTGGCCATGAGTGTATTTCGGGCCGTGGAGAACCGTGTCTCTCTGGTCCGTGCCGGGAACACCGGCATTTCCTGTTTTATAAACCCGAATGGCAGAATTATTGGAAGAGTACAGAATAATAATAAGGAGTTATTTGTGAAAGGTTATCTAACCGGGGAAATTCCTCTTTCGCAAAACAGGACCTTTTACACCAGCTATGGTGATGTTTTTATTTACATAAGCCTGGTTATAACCCTCATGCTGATTATTTTATCCCTGTTCAGGGCAAAGAGGGTAGGAGTCACAGGCTGAGCAGGAAAATGGGCCCTTTGCGGAAACCGGCCCAAAACAAATCCTGGTATGAGTGATATTCAGAAAACAGCGATGTTCAGAGGGCTGTCTTTAAAAGAAATTTTCAGCAGAATTGTCTTTATGCTCATGGCCCTGTCGATTTTTATTCTTGGCGTCATATGTAGTGTTAATGCCATAAAATGGATTAATAGACCTTTCCCTGGCTTCCTATTAAACCAACGCATGGTAATGCCCGATGTAGGACGATATCACTGGACCGGAATACAGGCCGGCTTGAAATTTCCGGACAAGATACTCAAGGCCAATGGGAGAGTCGTCTCTTCGATGAAGGAATTGGAAGACGTTGTCACGCAGGTGAACATTGGAGAACCGATCCGCTACTCAGTTGAAAAAAAAGGACAGGTTGTGGACGTGACGGTCCCAACCATGAGATTTTCCTGGTTGGATTCCTTGTTGACCTTTGGAATCACTTTTATTTCAGGAATTATCTTTATGCTCATCGGTTTGATCGTCTATGTAATGAAACCCGATACAAAAGCAAGCTGGTCATTTCTTACGGGTTGCTTTTTATTAAGTGTATACTCAATCGTAAATTTCGAGTTGATTACGACTCATAATTTCGTGAGTCTTATCCATCTGTCAGCTGCTTTCTTCCCTGCGGCCTGTGTGCACTTTAGTATGTATTTTCCGAACCCCCAAAGATTTATATTGAAATATCCCCGCATGCAAATAGCGCCCTATGGAATATCTCTGATCATAGCAATGCCTCTGGTGATACTCTATCCTAAAAAAGGATTCCAGATTTTCTTTACTTTAGTTCTAATCTATATGCTCGTAGGAGTTCTTGCAATATTATACCCGGTTATATCTGAATACGTCAAACCCGTGTCTGTGCTTGCAAGACAAAGAGCAAAAGTGGTTCTTATTGGAGCAACGGTTGCCCTCCTTATTCCAATACTGGCAAAACTTTCACAGTACCTGACCGGTTCCTTTTTAGGCATGCAGGTGCAAAACAACTTTTTGTCTTTTCCAGTGATGATATTCCCTGCCTCAATCGCCTATGCCATAGCCAGGCATAATCTCTTTGATGTTGATGTCTACATCAAAAGGGCTGTGGGTTATGTTATTATGACAGCAATTATTGTGGGAGCTTACGCCTTAGTGAGCATTCCCCTGAATCTTCTTGTGGGCAAGTACAAGGTTGCCCAATCCAGTGCCTTTCCGATCCTGTTTACGCTGGGTGTTATTCTGGTGTTCAATCCTTTGCGAGACCGTGTCCAAGGGTTCGTAGATCGAGTGTTTTTCAGGAAGGAGTATGACTATGGGGAAATTATCGATAAAATCGGCGGGGCCATGACGTCCTTGCTGGATTTGGGGCAGATACTCAAACGCCTTGTAGGAACATTCATGGAAGACATGTTTATTGATGCGAGTTCGGTTATGCTCTTGAATCCGGCCAAAAGTGAATACTCGGTTTATCTGGCGGCCGGTGAAAGAAGTGCAGAGGTTGAGAAGGTAAATCTCGGGAAAGATGATGCCCTCTTGCAAGTCATTAAAAGGAAAAAAAGAGAACTGACCAAATATGACGTTCTTGAGGATCCAAAGTACAAAGCCATCTCCGGTGAGTGCACCAAAAAATTCGAGACTCTGCATGCAAGCCTGATGGTTCCGCTCGTTTTTCAAGATCAAATGATTGGACTACTGAATTTGGGAGAGAAGAAATCCGGAAAATTTTATAACCGCGAAGATATCAATCTCATTCGTACCCTGGCCAACCAGGGGGCCGTTGCCATCGAGAACGCCTTGATGGTTGAGGAAGTGATCGAAAAAGAACGCATGGAAGAGGAGCTGTCCATCGCCCGGGACCTTCAGGTGAGCATGCTGCCGGCGGCGTGTCCCAAAATCAAGGGGTTTGAGATCGCGGCCTATTCTGTTTCCGCCCGGGAGGTGGGGGGCGATTTTTATGATTTTATCGAGATGGGAGAAAACAGGGTGGGCATGGTCGTCGGCGATGTGACCGGGAAAAGTGTTTCCGGGGCATTGGTCATGTCCGCCTCCAGAAGTGTGTTCCGCATGCTTTCGGAAGAACAAATGGGCGTCGGCGAAATCATGATGCGGGCCAACCGGCGTACCAAAAAGGATATCAAGTCCGGTATGTTCGTGGCCCTGCTTTATGCGGTTTTGAATGCAAATGATAAATCCCTGAGTCTGTGCAGTGCCGGCCAGACACAGCCCATATACTGGTCTTCAGAGACGGGGGATTCCAGGCTCATTGAGACAAAAGGAGATACTTTCCCCCTCGGAATTTTGGAAGATGCCGAGTATGAGGAAACCCGCCTAAAGCTGGCACCCGGCGACAAGGTTGTTCTCTATACCGACGGCATCGTGGAAGCCATGAGCGAGCAGGAAGAAATGTTCGGGTTCGACCGGCTGCTGGAAGTGGTTCGAGGGGCAAGGGAAATAACGGCGGATGCGCTCCTGAAGAAGATATTATATGAAGTTAACGCGTTTGCCGGAGGAGCCGCTCAGCACGATGATTTGACGATAATCGTGATAAGCGCTGAAGATTGAAAAAAGCTAAAATTATCCTAAGCGTTCAAAGGTTCATGGCTCGGGATTCAAGAACCTTTAAACCCTGACCCCTGAACCGCAGAATATCGAAGGCGAATAAACCATACCCTAAGCTTTGTATAATTTGATTTTTTTAATCAAGTGTGCTAGGATGCCTTAAATTATTTTTTTACAGGTCATTCCCTCATGCCTGGATACAAGGAGAACCTTTTAACGTGAACCCTAAAGATAAAAAAAAGATCAGAATGCTGGATGAACATACCATTGAGGTTAGCCTTCCTAATAAGCTGGGTTATGAGCGGGTCGCCATGGCATGCTCTGCTTCTTTTGCCAGGATTGTAGGCTTCTTGCCGGAACGCATAGAAGATTTAAAAACCGCCGTGTCCGAGGCATGCCTCAACGCCATGGAACACGGCAATCTAAATCACCCGGACAGAAGAGTCCTCATCACCATGAATTACAAGGATCACGTGTTTAGCGTCTCTGTCATGGACCAGGGTGAGGGTATGGGGGAAACTCCGGAAATACCCGAAGGACCGGATATAGAGAAAAAAATAGAGGATTTGGAAACCCCGAGAGGGCTTGGCATGTTTTTAATCAATCAGTTGGTCGATCAGGTAGAGTTTAACCAGATGACCAATGAAGGCCATATGGTGAGGATGGTACTGAAGTTAACGGGTTAAGGGATAGTTATTTTTAACGATGAACATCGAATAATAAATTATGATATTTCAGTAAAAAGTTAAACGTGAAAGGTGAAAGGTTAATGCAATCATTTAGTGAAATGTGAGAAATCTCTTAACTAACCGTTTTTTATCTTTTTACCTTTAACTTTTTACTTTTCACTTTTTACAATATTTAAAAATCTTGATAACCTGTGTTCATCTGTGTCCAATAATGAGAAAAGGTAGGTCGATTATGAATTCAGAAATCGAAATCAATCTCGAAAAGCAAGACGATATTACAATCTTTGACATACAAGGGGACGTGACTGCCTTTTCCGAGCCCTTTTTTAATGAAGCCTACCAGAAGGCAAACGAACAGGACACGAGCAAGATACTTTTGAAGTTCTACGAAAGTGCCTACATCAACAGCGGCGGCATTGCCATACTCATCCAGCTTCTGGCCCAAACAAAAAGGAATAACCAGCAGATCACCATCACGGGACTTTCCAATCATTTTAAAAAAATATTCAACATGGTGGGCATCACAAAATTTGCCAAAATATACAACACCATGGATGAGGCGTTAAACGATATGTGAGGTTCTGGGGTTAAGGAGCCTTGAACCCCAATGTTTACTGAAAAAGATGAACATCGAACATCGAACGTCCAACATCGAATGTTGAATGAAAGACAAAAACAAAGGCAAGAATTTCATAAAAAAATCAGGGAGACCCAAAGAGGATTAAAACTGAAAAAGATGAACATCGAACCCTGGTCGCCTCTGGCGCCGCCGAAGGCGGGTAAACATCGAACGTCCAACTCGCCACAGGCGAGCAAGCACTTGTCCGCCTTCGGCGGATCGAATGTTGAATGAAAGACAAAAACAATTCAAAGTTTGACATCGTTTTAAAAAACAAATGAAATTAAATTTAGGAGCGGAGCGACATCATTATTCGATGTTCAACGTTGGACGTTCGATGTTCGATGTTCAGTCCATTCGATACCGGAACACTGACATCTGAAACCTTAATCTTGAACCTCTGAACCCTGAACCTCTAACCCCCCAAAGGCACATCATGGATCTTGAGAAAGAATTAGAGCAGCTCCGAACTTCTCTTCTTCAGGCGGAACGCATCCAGACGGAACTGGATCGGCGCGTCTATTATCTAAAGACCCTTTATGACGTGAGTAAAGACATATTCGGCAGCGTCGAGTATGAGCCGATTCTGAAAAATTTCCTGCTAATGACCATGGGCAATTTTGGCGTGGCCGAGGGTTTTATACTGACGGTGGATGTTCCCTCCGGAGAAATAAACGGCTTTGTATCTGTGGGATTTCAGGCCGGCGACATCTCTTTATTGCGAACCGGCGGCAGTGAAATCCTGCTTTCTGCGGACCTGGTGAAGTCTATGCAAAATGAAGCGGATCTCAAATGCCACAGTCTTCTTCCTCCGGCAACGATCTGTGCGTTCCCTTTTGACGTGGATACGGATTGTAGAGGGATTATGGGGCTGGGTTCCAAACTTGTGGGTGACCCATACAACACGGACGATGAAGAACTGCTCGATACCCTTGTCAACAACCTGGTGGTTGCCCTGAAAAACGCCAGATCTTTTGAGGAAATAAAAAACCTCAACCGGGAGCTTCAGGAGAAAAACATTCAACTCGAAACCGCCCTCACGCAGTTGAAGGCCTCCATGAGAAAGGTTGAAATCCTGGAAAGCATAAAGGATAACCTGAGCAAGTTCGTTCCGATTACGGTTTCCAGGATGATAGAAAAATCCCCCACCAACGCGATTCCGGAAAGCAGAAAACAGGACGTCTCGGTTCTCTTTCTAGATATTGAAGGGTACACCAGATTATGCGAAAAACTCGGCAGCAGCAAAACTAATGAGGTCATCGAAAAGCATTTTAGTGTTTTCATGGATGCCATTTATGCCAACAACGGCGATGTGAACGAAACCGCCGGTGACGGCCTGATGGTGCTTTTTCTCGATGAAGACAAACAAACCAGCGCCCTTGAAGCCGTGCGCACAGCCCTGACGATTCGTGAAGAGACGGTTCGAATCTGTGAAGAGTGTTCCGACCTTCATCGCCCGCTGGACATCAACATGGGGATAAACTCGGGTCAAGCGCTGGTAGGGGCTGCAAAGTTCGAAACATATTCGGGATCGCGCTGGACCTACACGGCCAGGGGCAGACTCACCAATGTGGCAGCGAGGATTGGCGCACAGGCAACCGGAGGAAGTATTTATCTTTCTAAATCCACGGCAGACAGGATTAAGGAACATTTTTCGCCAACTCCTAAAGGTAAATTTAAGTTGAAGAATGTTTCGGAGGAAGTAGAAATTTTTGAACTCTGAACCTTTGAACCCTGAACCTTTGAACCCTGAACCTCTGAACCCCGAACCCTAATGTCTATTCCCAATCAAAAATATACCAGACAAAGAAGCATTGGCCGACGAAAACAAGACCACAGGGTCAGAAATCAGGTCCAGCGGCACAAAATGCTTTTTGAGTTGGGCCAGATCATCACTTCGGAGATGAACCTTGATACACTGTTTAATTTGATCATGGAGCAGACCAATCAATTCATGAATACCGAAAATAGTTCTGTATTCATGTACGATTCCAAAAATGAGCAGCTATGGTCTCTGGTATCTACGGACCTGAAAAAAAATGAGGTCCGTTTTCCCGTAAGCCATGGTGTGGCCGGGTGGGTTTTTCAACACAAAACGCCCTTGATCATCAATGATCCATATAAAGATCCCCGTTTTTTACCCGATATCGATAAAAAAACCGGCTCCCAAACCAGAAACATTCTTTGCATCCCTCTTATCAATCGCAATCAGGAATGTATCGGCACCCTTCAAACACTGAATAAAAAAGAGAGGGATTTTACCGACCAGGATTTAGAATTGCTGACATCCGCTTCCCACTATGTGGCCATTGCTCTTGAAAACGCCAAACTATACAAAGACCTCACAATGCTGGACAAGGCCAGGGAAAGAGTCATCAATCATTTGTCTCATGAGCTTAGGACGCCACTGGCGATCATATCCGGAGTTATGGGAAGAATTCGGAACATACTCGGAAAAGACAACCTGACCGGACTCGATAAAACCCTGGACCGGGGGAGTCGAAATGTGAAAAGGTTAATGGATCTTCAAGAGAAAATTGAGGACATCCTTAATGATAAATGTGTTGAAAAAAAGGAACGTATCCTGGACCTCATTGAAAGTGCCGCGGGGTTGGTCGAAGAGATTAAGCAAGACTATGATGGGCGATATTCTGAAATATTAGAGACCATATCCGACCGCCTCGATTCTTTGTTCGCCATGAATGAAATCAGAAAACAAGAGATCCCGTTGGGGGACTTTTTAAATGGGGTATGTGATTTGGCACGGTCCGCCATGGGAAAAAGAGAACTAAACATGGTTCGAAATTTTGAGCACTCCATTGGCTTGTTCACAGATCGAGACATTCTTGAAAAAGTGTGTAACGGTTTGTTAAAAAATGCTATTGAAAATACACCGGATCAGGGTTTCATAGAAATTGCCGCCACAAAGAAAAATGATGAGATACGGATAGAATTTCATGATACCGGTGTGGGAATTACGTCTGAAAATCAAAAAATGATTTTCGGGGGATTTTTTCATACCCAGGATACCATGCTATATTCATCCAAAAGGCCCTATGAATTTAATGCCGGAGGCACCGGTTCCGATCTTCTCAGGATAAAGACCTTTTCCGAAAGATTGGGCTTTTCGGTGGAATTTGACAGCTCACGCTGTAAATTCATACCCACTGACAGAGAAATGTGCCCGGGAAAAATTTCCGCATGTCGATTTATCACGGAAAAATCGGAATGTTTTTCATCCGGCGGCAGCGTTTTTTCCATTAGATTTCCTATAAATTAAACATTTCGGAAATGTAACTTCTCAACAAGCTCTGGTGCATTAAATGATAATATTGATTTGACCTCATAAATTTTGACAGATTTTGGGGTAATAATTTGGACAAAAGGGAGCGTTTTGCAAAGGTCCCGAGTAGTAAGAGGGGGTTCTAACATGTCAGAGAAAGAATCTTATTTTAAAGGGAAAAAAATTCTGGCCGTAGATGATGAAAAAGATATTCTGGAAATAATTCATGAAGAACTGGAAATGGCTGATGTTGACATGGCGACAACTTACCAAACAGCGTCGGAAAAAATAAAAAAAAATAAATACGATCTGGCCATTCTCGATATTATGGGGGTTGATGGTTTAAAACTTTTGGACGAAGCCTTGGAGAAAAAGATTCCAGCGGTTATGCTGACCGCTCATGCCATGAATTACGAGGCACTGATAAACTCCATCCGCAAAGGATCGATTTCCTTTTTGCCAAAAGAAAAGTTGGGAGATTTTGTCAGACTTTTAGATATGCTTCTATCTGCTCATGACTCCGGACAATCAACGTGGGAAATACTTTTTGAAGAGTTGGGCAATTATTTTGATAAAAAGTTCGGCGCTCCCATGGGCACCATTGAATGGATTTGCAGCAGAATCAGCAAATAGTTCCTTTGTGTCTTTGTGCCTGGGTGGCAAATATTTTTGCTTCCGGCCCGTCCGCCTTACTCCGCTTGGCAGGAGGGCGGGCTTGTCCTGGTTAGGAGTATACATTGAAAGTTACTTTTTACGGCACAAGAGGATCCATGCCGGTAACCGATCCGGATTATGCCCAATTTGGCGGAAATACCTCATGCGTTCTAATAACCTTTAGCACGGGTAGAGTTGCTATTTTGGATGCCGGCACGGGTATTCGAAAGTTGGGGAATGATTTACTAAGAAAGTCTCATGAACAATACGATAATATCAGCATTATATTATCACATACCCATTGGGACCATATACAAGGTTTTCCTTATTTCGATCTGGCTTATGATCCTCGACGGAACTTTAAGATATCCATCTGTGGAGAAGATAGGATGGGCAAAGATCTTAAAAACCTTTTTATGACACAAATGCAGAAGGATTTCTTCCCTGTCCCCTTGGAAAAGATGGGGGCGAATTTTACTTTCCTTCAACCCAATATCACCACGTATGAACATCCCAGTGGTATTAAAATCGTAGCTTCCAAACATAGCCACCGTGGCGATGCTTATGGTTATCGTATTGAAGAAGGAGGAAAAACTTTAGTATATTGTACGGATGTTGAGCATAAAGATGGAATAGATCCTAACGTGGTAGCACTTTCCAGAAATGCCGATCTTCTCATTCATGATGCCCAATATACCCCTGATGAACTGAGGGTGAAAAAAGGCTGGGGTCACAGCAGTTGGGAGCAAGCCATAGAGGTGGCTGAACAAGCCGGGGTGAAAAAACTGTCCCTTTTTCATCACGACCCGGAACATAACGATATCTTTCTATCCAATTTGGAAATAGAATGCCAGAAGCATTTTTCAAACGTTTTTCTTGCAAGAGAAGGTGAAGAAATCAAACTATAGGTATTGTCCATTCAGAAATGGTCTTTTTGCTCAATCTCTGCGTTATGCTCAAAAAATTAATTCGGCAAAGTTCGGTGGCGAATAAATCCTCGGAATATCAAACATATGCCTGTGGTTATTTTTTTCACATGCCTTGATCTTGAACAAAAATCCTCATTTCTGAATGGACACTAGATGGTTCCCGCCATGGCGATATGCCCCCTGATAACCGATACCTATTAACCGTTAACTGATAACTAATAACTATCCCTTGATATCTTTTTTGTCAGCGGCAGCTCAACGGAAAATGTGGCGCCGTGTCCCTCATCGCTCTCAAGTAACAGTCTGCCGCCCAGGTCGTCAACCAAAACCATTACACCGGCTAAGCCCAATCCGCTTCCTCTAATGGCACCGCCTTTTTCCGGCCCCAGGTGAAAGTAGCTTTCAAAAATTTTTTTATGAAAAACCCGGGGGATCCCCTCCCCGTCATCGGTTACGGATAAAAACAGATAATCATCATTTTTATCAATCTTTATCTCTATAAAGCGCTTTCTATATTTTAGGGCGTTATTCAAAAGGTTTCTGATAATCTGCTTTATCTTGGCTTCATCCAGGCAGAACTCCCGGAGCCACAACGCGTCCTCAATATCAAGTGAAATGCCTTTTTCCGCCAATGTTTGTTTCAGCGAAACAAGCCCGGTACAACCTTTCACCCTCTCCGATGTCCGGCTGTCTATGAGGTCAAAAAGCTCTATAAGAGTTTCCTGAAACAGGCTTGAAAGGCTGAACTCCGTTACATTGACAATCCCTTCTCTGGATCTTCCAAGCTCCAGGGCATCGTTTACCAGCATCCGGGTCGCCCGTGTATTTCTAAGCGTTCTTTTAAGAACCTTTTCCTGTTTGGCCGTCAGGGGACCGTACTTCTCCGGCTTCTGCAATAATAACGTGATCCCCGATTCAACAACAGCCAGAGGAACTTTGAGGTCGTGAATGAGCAAGTCGATTTTTATTTTTTTTCTGTCCATATGATATTTTATTTTTACCCCGATTGTGCGTTTTTGCTCAATATTGATACCACCGAATTGAGTTTCAGCTCGATTGCTTATACATTCCCTTTTCCTTAGCCGGTTATCTTACCAATATTCATTGTTAAAATCAAGGAAGTCTTCTTGACGGAACAGGGCAAGCTTATTGCAGAGACCTTTTCAAAACGCCACTTTTTGCTCAATTTCTGCGTCCCCGATAATCGGGATCTACACTTCGCTTCGACAGACTCAAATTTTAACCCGCCACCGAACTTTGGCGGATTAATCCTCGAAATACTCATTGTATGCGTGCCTGCCCCGTGAAATGCTTGCCCAATGAAATGCAGCGCCGATTTCATCGGGGCGAAGCCTATTTCTCTGGGGTGGTTAAAATTATCGCGTTGACTCGGGACGTCCATGTACCTCGCCCTGGCGGACAGCTTGACAGCTGTCCAATTTTGCTATCCTGCAGAATTGCTCTTGAACTTAAACAAAAATTGCTTGTGATTAAAGGGAAACAATTTCTCGCCCTGCTGAAAAAACATCCAGATATATCTATACAAATGATAGAACTCATGTTAGAAAGAGTGTTGAATGCAGAACGACGCACGAATAATGAAAGGTGATTTGTGAGACGTGAAAAGTGAAACGTGAAACGTGAAATGTGAAAAGTTAAGGCAAATCGGTATATTGGTCATGGGAAATGTTATTCGGTTTCTCAAGATCTCTGAAATAACCGTTTTTTTCACCGTTCACTTTTAACTCCTTTTTTCAATGATCTCGAAAGGAGGCATAATGATACTTCAAGACGGAATAGATTCAAGTTTGGTAAAGACAATTACATCATCTGATGTTGAAGAGCTTTGCATGAATATTACGGACTGTCTTGAGCAATATTATCATTTTGACGGAGTTGGATTTTTCCTCCTGGATCCTGAATCAACCCGGACCTATTTCCACTCAGACGTCGTATCCAAAAAAATTATTCAGAGTTTGGAGGAAATCCTTCCCAGATTCATCCAGGAAAAAGAAACACCAAACAATATTTTATATTTTGCGAAAAAACAAGATGAACTGGTTGTTTTTAATCCACAAGAGCATCCCGAGCCTATAGAACCCATGGGCATGGCTTTTCCCTTAAGCATCCAAGAAAACGTCATGGGAACTCTGGCTTTGGTTGCCCGGTCGGAAACCATCAAAGATTTGACACCCCAAACACCGGCGTTCCCCTCGTTCGTTTCCACAATATCCGGCCTGGTGGCCAATGCCCTCTCCCACGAAAATAAGGACAACAAAATACATATGCTCAACCTGTACCAGACGGTAAGTTCCTCAATGTCCTATATCGGCGACCTGCAAGAACTTTTAACCACAGTTATCAGTATTGTGACCTCAGAAATCCTTTGTGAGGAATGCTCGGTTCTCTTCTACGATGCAGAAAACAATGAGTTTGAATTTTTCACTGCCGTGGGTGAAACCGGAATGCATCTTATAAAAGAACGTTTTCCGGCAGACAAAGGAATTGCCGGTCGAGCATTGAGAGAACGGACAACGCAAGTGGTAAATGATGTTCAAAGCGACCCTGACTTTTACGGTAATATCGACGAGGATCATGATTTTAAAACAAAGTCAATTCTTGCAGCTCCTCTGATCGCCGGAGACGAGCCTGTCGGAATTCTAAACGCTATCAATAAAATCGAAACCAAATTTTTTGATCAAAATGATGACCAAATCCTCTCAGCCATTGCGGATGAAGTAGCCTTAGCAGTAAAAAATGCCAGGCTCTTTGATTATGTTGTTGATAGTTACTGTAAAATAAGACAAGGCAAAAACACCTGTAAAGGCTGCAAACGCCCCCTTAAATCATGGACTCCCTGTGCAAAGCATCTGGGGCTGTGTTAATCGTTCAGGGTTCAGAGGTTCTGAGGTTCTGAGTTGTTTTGAAAGATGAAATCCCGACATCAAATAGACTGAACATCGAACATCGAACGTCCAACGTTGAACATCGAATAATGATGTCGCTCCGCTCCGCAATTTAATTTCAATTGTTTTAAATCATCATTCTAATATTACAACATTCCATTTTTTTTACCCCGCTTGCCCCGTAGGTCCGGCAGATCGTACTGGGGTGAAACTTATTTTTTATTTCACTGGCGCCATATCCGAGTTAAAAATATAAGTCTAAAAAATGCTATTATTTTCAACGAATTGTAGAATTTCCGAAGCGTTTAATGCTACCTTCTGAATAAGTTTTAACCATCTTTGGATTTCACCAAGTTCTTTTAATGAAATTTTTGCCCTTGTTTTTGTTCTTCATTCAACATTCGATGTTGGACGTTCCATGTTCGATGTTCATCTTTTTCAGTAAACATTGGGGTTCAGAAATTCTGGGTTCCTGAACTCTTGAACCCAACTCTTGTGTTGGTAACTAACCCTTTTGTCCATTAATACTACCCCAAAATCTTTCTAAATTTACGAGGTCTGAAATTATGGGTTGCTCGAAGTAATAAAAGAAATTATTCTTTAGAAAATCTCTAATCAACGGAACATTTTGAAATAATCATTGTCTAAATTAATGGATAAAGAGATAAAAAAGCCGGCCGGTTCATCTGACCCGGATGCGGCGTTTGTCAGAGCCGTTCAGGCCGGTGACATAGCGGCATTCGACCAGCTGGTGATAAAACACAAAGACAAATTGTTTAACATGGTCTATTGGTTTTTAGGGGATTACCAGGAAGCAAACGATTGCGCCCAGGAGATATTCATAAAAGTCTTTACATCTTTAAAAAAGTTCCGGTTCGAGTCGGCATTTTCCACATGGCTTTATCGAATCGCAATCAATACTTGTAAGAACAGGCTTAAGTCATCTGCCTTTCGGTGGAAAAAAAGGACGGTCCCCCTTGAAAATCCGGAAAGTTCAAAAGAGGGTAACTTTTCATATGAAATACAGAATGGCTCCCCATCACCCTCAAATGAACTAGAAAAAAAAGAGAAAATCATGCGGATCCAAAAGGCGGTCAACTCATTGCCCCAAGAACAAAACAGGATTATTGTGCTGCGTGACATCCAGGGACTGTCTTATCAGGAAATTTCAGATATCACCGGCCTGAACCTCGGCACCGTCAAGTCCAGACTTGCAAGAGCAAGGATGGAGCTTAGAAAGAACTTAGCGCCCTCCGGGCGGGCTTTTTGACAGGATCAACAAAATATTCAGGATCTTCCATGGACAAAACAATCCGCCTTCAGGCGGAACATAAATGAATCAGGTTAATCCTGCCTGCCCCGTAGCTCCGGCAGATGGTACTGGGGTTAATCTTGTCTGAAATACTATTACAAATAATAAGGAAGGATATACATATGGACTGTGCCGCCATTTTAAAACGGTTATCCGAATACATAGACGGCACTTTAGATGCGCAAACCCGGACGGTGGTTGAAAAGCATATTGCGGTCTGTGAGAACTGTAAACAAGAGCTCGCTTCATTACGTGCAGTGGTTGAAGAACTGGGTGCTTTGGATCCGGTTAAGCCTCCGGCGGATTTCCTTGAAAAAATCCATGAACGTATGGCGCCGCGCTCCGGTTTCAACAAAATCCTTCGCAAGTTGTTTGTGCCCTTCCATATAAAGATCCCCCTGGAACTGGCAGCGGCCGCCACCGTTACGATTCTTGTTGTTTTGGTTTTGAATATTCAGCAGCCGGAAATTAGGATGATGAAGATCCCTACAGCCTCCACATCCCAAAGGTTGGCCGAAAAACCAAAAGCGGATCTTATAAAACCGGCTTTTAAAAAGGAAGCCGAACGTCCGGCACCGGTTTTTGAAGAAGCTCCGGCAACGCCAGCGGACAGCGAACCTGTCCTACTGTATCAAAAATCAATCGGAAAAACCGACCGGACTCCAATTGAAAAGGAATTTGAAGCTTCCTCATCTATTCTTGCAAAAGGTCTAGTAAAACAGGAGGTTAAAAAAAGTGAGGCCATAGAACTTGCCCTTGTGCTCAAAACAGGCGTCATTGGAGGTGCTTATAAACCCGGCATTGCCATGAAAGCGGTCCCACTCCGTGAAAACGACTCAAGCACGGTTGAAAAAAAGAGCGTCCATACAGATTTTTTTGAAGGAAAAATTGGCGCCGGGGAAAAAGACCGGACTGCCGACCTCCTGCCCCGGATAGAATATATCATTGATCTTGTACAAGGCAAAGTTCTGACCGTAGAATATGACAGACACGCAGAACACTTAAAATCCATTTTTGCAGAAATTCCCACCAAAAACTACGAATCTTTTTGCAGAGAATTAACCGGCCTGGCCACCTTCCAAAGCCCTCCACCCAGCCTTTCTGATAAAGATCTGGAAACGATCCAGGTCCGTATCCGTTTCATATCTTTATAAACCCTATCGTTGCATAAACAACACATCAGATTATACGCTAAACGGCTTAGACAAAGGCTTTGCGGTAGACGACGGAGGTCTATCCCGCTTTACCAGCGGGGCTGCGGCCTTGATGCCTTTTCGCACTGAAACGAAGATCCCGTTATCGGGGGATCTGCGGTATCCTCGACTTTTGCAAAGTTAGGATAAAATCGCTTCCAGCAATTTTATTTTGGGAACTTTTTCTCATCCTCCTTGTCTAAGGGTGTGAAGGTTCAGCGTTCAGAGGTTCTGGGTTCTGGGTTCAAGGTTCAAGGGTTCCTGACACCTGAACACTGACACCTGACACCACAACCTTGAACCTTTAAACCCAAATGTTTACTGAAAAAGATGAACATCGAACATCGAACGTCCAACATCGAATGTTGAATGAAAGACAAAAACAAAGGCAAGAATTTCATAAAAAAATCAGGGAGACCCAAAGAGGATTAAAACTGAAAAAGATGAACATCGAACATCGAACGTCCAACATCGAATGTTGAATGGGAAAAGATGAATAAACAGAGTTAAAAAAAAACTAAACTACTAAATCATATTTTAAAGTAACCAAAAGAATTAATAAAGATTTTTGTTACAAGTACAAAAGCGGTTGAAAATAAAAAGAAATAGGCATTCAAGGTTTGACATCGGACTTTTAAATACAGATGAAATTAAATTGAGGAGCGAAGCGACATCATTATTCGATGTTCAACGTTGGACGTTCGATGTTCGATGTTCAGTTTATTCGATACCGGAACACTGACACCTGAAACCTTGAACCTTTGAACTCTGAACCCTTGAACCTTGAACTACAAACAAGGAGGTTAAAACAATGACATACAAGAAAATAATTTTTGTAATACTGATTCCGGCGGTAATCATAACCGCGGCAAATATTTCATATGCCCAGCCGGAAAAGGATGCAGACCAAACATTATCCCCGTATTTTCTGGTAATGAGCCATGATCCCGAGGTTGATCGACTTCCCCTGAAATCCACACAAGCTCAAGTGAATATTTCAGGGGTCATTGCCGACGTCAAGGTAACACAGGTCTATAAAAATGAGGGCAACAAGCCGTTGGAAGCCATCTACGTGTTTCCGGCATCCACAAGGGCTGCGGTTTACGGAATGAAAATGACCATCGGAGAACGAACCATCACGGCAAAAATACGCGAGCGTGAACAGGCACGGCAGGAATACAATCAGGCAAAACGGGCGGGAAAGAGTGCATCTCTTTTAGAACAGCACAGACCCAATGTTTTTCAGATGAATGTAGCCAACATTTTGCCTTCTGACGTCATCACAGTGGAACTCGAATATACCGAACTGCTAATTCCCACGGATACGGTTTACGACTTTGTCTATCCCACGGTTGTCGGGCCCCGCTACGTGGACCGGCAGGCTGATGAAGGGGGTTCGTCCGATACATGGACGGCAAATCCGTATCTTCACCAGGGAGAACCCCCAACCTATACGTTTAATATTGCCGTGGATATTTCAGCAGGCCTGCCCATTCAAGACATCGCCTGCGATTCGCATAAGACCGGCATCAATTACAAGGGACCTGATTTTGCCACCGTAACTCTCGACCCATCCGAAAAACACGGCGGCAACCGGGATTTCACTTTGAAATATCGACTCGCCGGCGGCAAGATTGAAACCGGGCTCCTTCTTTTTGAGGGAAAGAATGAAAACTTTTTCCTGCTTATGATGCAGCCTCCCAAAAGGGTCGTCAAAAAGCAGATTCCACCCCGAGAGTATATATTCATCGTTGATGTATCAGGGTCCATGCATGGTTTCCCGCTGAATATATCCAAAAAGCTCCTTAAAGACTTAATCGGCAACCTGCGTCCCACAGATAAATTCAATGTGCTGCTGTTTGCCGGTGGCTCCCAACTGATGTCTGAACACTCTTTGCCGGCAAATCCGCAAAACATCACGCGGGCCATAAACACCATTGAACGACAACGCGGTGGCGGCGGAACAAGGCTGTTACCGGCACTAAAAAGAGCGCTTTCCCTGCCCAAAACCGAAGGATTTTCTCGAAGCATTGTCATTGCCACCGATGGGTATGTCTCGGTTGAAGAACAAGCCTTTGACCTGATCCGGAACAATCTGGGCCGGGCAAACATGTTTACCTTCGGAATCGGATCCAGCGTCAATCGCCATTTGATTGAAGGTATGGCAAGGGTGGGAATGGGAGAGCCCTTTGTAATTACAAAACCCGAACAAGCGTCCGAAAAAGCGAACAAATTCAGAAAGCTCATTGAGTCTCCGATGTTAACGGGAATCAAGCTCGACTTCGGCCGCTTTGAGGTTTACGATGTGGAACCTCCCGGTATTCCCGACGTACTGGCCGACCGGCCCGTGATTGTGTTCGGCAAATGGCGCGGCAGTCCCCGGGGCAGTATCTCTTTACAGGGTTACACCGGAGAACACGCCTTCTCGAAAAAAGTGGATGTTTCCGGAATAACGCCTTTGCAGACAAACTCGGCCCTGCGGTATCTGTGGGCACGGCACCGGATCGCCCTTTTATCCGACTACAATAGACTCAAAAAACAGGATGATCGGATCAAAGAGGTAACCCGCCTGGGACTCTCCTATAACCTGTTGACCGCCTACACCTCATTTATTGCCGTGGACACTCAGATTCGCCTCCGGGATGGACAGGCGGTAACCGTCAAACAGCCGCTTCCACTCCCCCAGGGCGTTTCTGACTATGCGGTGGCAGGAAATCGCTCTTTGGTCAGAAAATCCACATCTTCCTTTGCAGCCGCTCCTTCTGTATTTGGATTGAAAGGCACGGTCATGGAAGAAAGCCTTGAATACAAAAAAGAGGACCGTTTGGCAGGTGAACCGGAAATTGACGCCTCTGGCCATGATAAAAATACCATTGAACTGGGAGAAGTTATCGTAACCGGAGATTTGCCGGAAAAATCCATCCGGGAAGTTTTGAAAAAACATATCCGCTCATTCAACATCTGTTTTCGGCAGGCGTTGGAAAAACAACCTGACTTAAAAGGAGAGGTTGTGTTCAAAATGGTTATAGATCCTTCCGGTGGCGTCACCAAAGTTCATCTGGATAACGGCATAAAGAAAAAGAACGAGTTTAAACGCTGCATGCTTCAAGAACTCAAAAAGCTGCACTTCCCGGCTTCAAAAGGAGGAAATAAGAGCACTGTTATTATTACCTTCGTGTTGAAATAAAAATTCAAGAACAGTGACAAACATTAATTGATCGGTAGCGCCATTTTTGGCGCTACCTTGGCCGATAAAGCAACTTCACCTTTGTAACGTGCAGAAAAAAATAGTGACTTTCCTCTAACGATATGAAATGTCTATGAAACAACTATTTGAGAGTTTTAAAACTTTTTTAGTTTATGGTAATCGATGGCCGAAGCATAATCGACCAAATCATTTTCACTGACATTTCGTCCTTCAATATTTACTAGGTATTTCTTTGCTACAACAATATTTATTTCTCCATTTTTTCCTGATTCTCGGTATTTTATAATAGCTTTTTGCTTTTTTATTTTTGTTAACTTACCTCCATCCGCTGAAGCGTAAACCGGGTTAGATAGAACCATAATCATGGATTGAATGCCAGGGGAATCAACAATTATTTCTACCGTAATAGAGCTCTGATTTTTACGATACGTCCTTTTGACTGAAATCATTCCGCCAAGGAATCCTGTACCGGCAGCCTGGGATTTAATATCCTCTGCAGTCCAGCCGGATAACCCTACAACGTTACTTAATCCAATTTAAGAAGTTCGCATTCACGCCTACGTCGATGTGACAAGGCTGCTTGATGGTTTTTGTTTTGTATCCATATGACCTCTTGGATAAGGGATTTTAAAGTAT
>Ga0315549_1000471_pt1 | contig 47713 bp, 45 predicted proteins | sample SalMarSW160200MG_FD_203101 | JGI IMG/M metagenome (GOLD analysis project Ga0315549, IMG submission 203101) | Salt marsh sediment microbial communities from the Plum Island Ecosystem LTER, Massachusetts, United States - Salt Marsh Sediment SW1601-200 ...
GGTTACTATCTGTGTGGGGCAGAAAGAGAGCCGCCATAAATTCATCCATGAAGGGCAGGTAGTTAGACAGCTCAATGTTGGTCATTTTCTTAGCGATATCTACCGCCTTCTCAAAAGCGGGGGTGGAGAGAAGAGCCATCCGTGCCCCCATGATAGAGCTATTACCAATGAATTGAATTTTACTGGTATCTACATCAGGTAACAGGCCTATGGCAACGGCCTTGGGAATATCCAGAGAGCTGCCAAAACCACCGGCGACACATATGGAATCTAATTGTTCGAAGGTTAGGCCAACGTAATCAATTAGAGACTTCATGGCAGCGAATACCGCCCCCTTGGATTTAATAAGGTTACCGATTTCTGATTCGGAAATAGTTATTGCCTCTCCTGTTTCCGTCTCCTCGGGGAAGGCCAGTATATACCGGGGTTCGTTATCTTCCACAGTTATTCTCTGGTCGTTAAGAGGTAAATTGAATTTTCCATCCTGGCCTATTATCCTGTTCCTGGCGAGTTCATAAATAGCGTCGATCAGTCCCGAGCCACAGATTCCCCGCGGTCTGGCCTTGCCGACTATCTCGTAAGTTACCTGACCGTCTTTTATCTCTATTTTTTCCATCGCCCCTTTGGTAGCCCGCATACCCCATTTGCTACCTCCACCCTCAAAGGCCGGGCCAGCCGAGGCAGAACAGCAGACTATCCAGTCGTTATTACCAATAGCAATCTCCCCGTTAGTGCCCACATCGATTAAGCACTGAACCTCTTGCTTATCAGCCAAACCGCAGGCTAAAACACCAGCCACGATGTCACCACCAACATAGCTGGCCACACTGGGTATTACTTCCAGTATGCCCTGTGGATTAATATCGATACCTATGTCCCTGGCAAGAATCTGGGGATAGATGGTGGTGGTGGGAACATAAGGCTCCAATCTAATGGAACAGGGCATCAAACCCAGAAGGAAATGGCTCATCGTGGTATTGCCGGCGGCAACAATGGAGATTATGTCTTTAGTATCAATACCCGTTTGTCGGGATAAAGCCTGAGTCAGGGTATTGATATTGGCTATCACTGCCTCGTGAACCGGATCGAGAGAGCCCCGGCTGCAGGCAAAGACCATCCTGGAGATGACATCTTCGCCGTAACGCGCCTGCCGGTTATGGCTACCCTCTACCCCGATGACCTTACCTGTCTTGAGATTAACTAGCTGAACTACCACAGTGGTGGTGCCAACATCAACAGCCAGACCATAATTCTGGTTTGTTGTATCGCCTCCCTCTATCTGCAGTATTCGACCAATACCATTATGCCTGGCAACAGTGGCCGTGACATGCCATTTATGCTGACGTAACTTAGCTGCCAGATTTTGCAAGCAGGCTAACGATATCTCAAAAGAGGAGTACCTGGTCTTTTTACTAAGCTCCCGCGTAATCCGGTCAATATCGGCAATATTATCGTCGAGGGTTGGCTCGCGAAGCTCAAGATATACCTTACTAACCAGTGGTTCAAAGAAGGACGCCGGGTCAGCGGGTCTCCTGTAAAGAGAGATACTCTCCGGCTCACTATAGGTGAGCGGAACTCCTTCAGTAATGATTTTTTCCTTTTCCAGACGCGACTTAGCCGGAACTACCACTTCCAGGTTATCTTCTACCCTGGTCTGGCAGGCCAGAACATAGCCATTTTGTATTTCTTCCTTGGAGAAGAAGCCGATAGCATTCTTATCCGCCCTGGCCTTACCACCGGTCACCTGGAGACGGCACTCACCGCAAAGGCCTTCCCCTCCGCACAGGCTGTTGATATAAATGTCCGCTTTCTCGGCTGCTTCAAGCAGGGTAATTCCCCCGGCTACTTCAACCTCTTTATCATCCGGTAGAAACTTTACTTTGTATTTAGTCACAATCCTCTTCTCCTGTCTGGTCGTCTGGTCACAGTGCCAACAGTGGAGAGATGACTCTCCATCCGCATATTTGATTATGAATATTGAGATTGAGACTCACTCTCATATTCTCATTTTATACCTCCTTATTTCTTCTGTCAAGTGGGTTAGTTGAAGGCTACAGGCCGTCAGTTACACTGGGCCTAACACAGTTAGAGGCACATCACATCTGCGTTGGAGGTAATCGCCTCCAACAAGCTGTTATTAAAGAGAAATACCCGCCCTTAGTCAAAAGTGCGGCAGGCTGTGCACAGGCGATTTGCACTACCTTAACAAAATGAGTAAATGTTAAATGGGCCTCGGCCACTAATCAACAGTCCAGGCTATGTGCGACTTCCGTAGAAATAATCGGACCAGTAGTATGCGAAAGACAATCGTACGGCTATCAAATACTTGCCAGAAATGAAGGAGTGCTGCCATGCTACGATAGACAGCACTCCAGCGTTTTACTTACTTTTATCAGCTAGTCTGATTCTCTAGGTTCAAATGGGAAGTAACGGTATTTCAAATGTTACCTTTGCTTCAGCAGGTTCTGTATCTACGCCTATGCCAAAGTCATATCCCTGCCAGTGGATAAGCATATTCTTGATAGTAAAACTACTCATCGGCTGAGGCTTAACGTAGAAAGCAGCGGCATCTTCTCCAGCATTACTGCAGCTGCCAATAGCTCTAACCACGAGTGAGCGTGCCCCCGGCGACAGGGTATCCAGGCTGATATCGGTGTTAGAGTACAATCCGTCAGAATGTTAATTGTATATGGTTTGCAGCGAGGCCTTACTTATGTGAAAGGCTTGACAAAAGCTATTCAACTAGCTAAAGTTTCTATTACCGAAGCTACCGCAAGATGAAGGAGGGGTGGGGGGGATAGTTTTATCACCGCACCCGGTAGATAAACCCACTTTCCTTTTTATTTTGTTTATTATTATTTGGTGGCGTATTAAAAAATAGTGTAAAATCAGTGCAACCGAATTATAAATTAGAGTGCACCTGAGAGGAGGTTAATGACATGACTAAATGGCATGATTTTCTGGAAAAGGAAGGTAAGGCACCACCCTGGCCATACCCTATACGCTATGACCAGGAGCAAGAAATCGAAACCGATGTCCTGGTTATCGGTGGTGGCATCGCCGGATGCTGGGCGGCTATCAACGCCGCCAGGAAGGGTGTTAGAGTGGCACTGGTGGAAAAGGGGGACACTATCAGAAGCGGTGCCGGGGGACCGGGGTGTGACCACTGGTGTAACGTCCCCGCTAATCCTCACTCCAAGGTAGACCCCGATGAATGGGCTAAAAAAATGACCGAGCGTCCGGGCGTTCTGGGAATGCTGCAGAAAGACCCTGTCAAGTGTCCCTACGGCAACGGCATCGGAACCCAGATTCAATGCCGTGAGAACTACGACACGCTCCTCGAAATGGAGCAGATGGGTGGTAAAATCAGGGACGTTAACGACGAATACAAAGGGGCCGAAGGCAGGTATGACGATACCAAATTTATGCTTTCACCCCGCGTCAGCCCTGACCATTCCACGGAGGTTGTGATACGCATCTGGGGAACGACCTTCAAACCCGCTTTGAAGAAGGAATGCAAACGTCTGGGCGTTAATATTTACGACCGTGTCATGGTTACCAGCTTGTTGACGGAGGGAGGTATACAGGGAGCCAGGGTAGTTGGTGCTACGGGCTTTAACAACCGCACCGGCGAATTCATGGTTTTCAAGTCGAAAGCCGCCGTGCTGGCCACTGCCGGCGACTTTTCTCTGTGGATGTTGAATACGGAGCTGGCCGGTTATAATACCTTCCGTTCCCGTACCTCGACCGGCGACGGCGTGGCCATGGCCTGGAGAGCCGGCGCTGAACTTACCCTGATGGAGCGGACCGGGATTCTGATGCTGGGGACCGGTTACAAGCATACCTGGTACGGCGGCGCTGGTGACGCCAGCTATGAGAATATTCAACTGGTCGATGCCAACGGTAAAAAGCTGCCCTGGCCCTTGCAGGGATGGCCGGATGGAGGTGCCATGAGGCCAGCGCCGGAAGTGTTTGAAGCTATCCGCCAGGGGATACAAAAAGGGGAATATGCCCTGCCGTTCTACGGCGATTTCCCCGCCATGCCGGATATCGAGCGTAAAGTTACCTGGAAACTTATGCTGGGAGAAGAATCCACCACTAAAAACATTACCAATACCTATGAAAAAGCCGGCTTCGACCCCTCCAAACACCTGCTCCAGAACTACAACTTCATCGAAGGAACGAGCCCTTCCCACTGGCGAAACGCCGGTGGCGGCGGCCCCGTCATTGACTGGGACCTGAAGTCGACTCTCGACGGATTGTACGTCGCCGGGGAGCAAACGTTCTCCGCCGGCGACCACAGCTACGCGGCCGCTACCGGCAGGTACGCCGGCCGGAAAGCCGCCGACTATTCGCGGCAGACAGGTGAAGGTAAAATATCCAAAGAGCAGGTCGCTCTTGAAAAAGCCCGCATCTACGCCCCGATAAAACGCAGCGATGGCATCGACTGGAAAGAGTTGCACGCCGGTATTGCCAGGACCATGCAGAACTTTTGCAGTGAATTCAAGACCGAGTTACTACTTAACATGGGGCTGGACTCACTTAAAGAGATGGAAGAGGTATTTGTCCCCAGGCTCTACGCCCTTGACCCGCATAAATTGATGCGCAGCATCGAAGACCTGAGCCTGCTAACACACGGTCAAATCGTCCTGAATGCATCTCTGGCACGCCAGGCAAGCAGCCAGACGCTCAATTTCTTCAGAATCGATTACCCCGAGGTTGACCCACCGGAATGGAGCAAATTTGTGACTATCAAGCTGGGGAACGGCAAGGTCAAAACAGGCGAGTTACCCATGGACTACTGGGGTGACTTGAAAGCCAATTACGAGGCTCATAATAAAGACTACACTGGAGTCTATAAAGGATAATAAGGAGGCTGTCATGGCTCAGAAAAAGATATATGCTTTGCCTAATATAATTACCCCTAACACACCGGTAATTTTTAATCCTGATATCTGCGACGGGTGCAACCTTTGTGTAGAAGTCTGCCAGGTAGATGTCTATATACCCAATCCAGAGAAAGGAAAACCGCCGATTATATTGCATCCTGATGAATGCTGGTATGGCGGCTGCTGTGTTAACGATTGTCCCCGCCCCGGAGCTATTACCTTTAACTGGCCGGTGCAGCAGCGAGCTTACTGGAAAGACAAGGCCACGGGTAAGGTCTTAAGGGATATGACCTGCCCCCAATAGTGATACCACCTACAGACTCGTATCAACTCTGATAAAAAGAGGTTATTTATCTCATCATCAAAATAAGGGTATGTACTCACTTGGCTTGAAAATGCTGGACTATAACTTCGCCATTAGAAGAAACCTGAAGTTTATTGATTTTGCTTACCTGTCCTTAAGTAAGCTAAGTAAAGAACAGAATGAATCGGTCTATTTAGCTGTAATAGATGGCGATGAGTCAGTTGTAATAGAAGAAGTTGGGATTGACGAAGATTGTTGTCAATCAGCGAAATGGGACACTTTTTAAACTGAACACTTTGGCATAATCAGGCGGCATTAACAAGCTCCCTGAGGCCCCTGTTGTAGTCTCTGCGACGATTAATTGTTTGTATTTGCACCTCCTTTCGATGTTCCAGGATCTTTTCTCTCCTACCATATAAGCCATCGGCATCGGCATGATGTCGGGATACGCCAGGGTTATGTGCGGTCAGGCTATTTCTGTCAGGGAAAACGACTATGTTCTTGCAGCGCGTAGTTCAGGAGCAAGTAACCTGCGCATCATGTTGTAAGCTCTGTAAAATTCAGCTATTATATCCGTGTAGACATCTAGAGTTTTCACTTTCACTAAAGGAAGGAGATTAACAAATGGCAGCCACTAAATACGGACAGCATGTCAAGACTCTAAAGTTTACAGAGTATGACCAGGGCGGTTTAAGGCAGGAAAACGTGATGGACGGTAAATACCTGGGGATAGATGCCCATATCAGGTACGGTACTTTCTGGACGGCGGGTAAAATCGGCAAAAACCCCGACAAGCCTCACGTGCATGATTTCGACCAGGTCCTGCTCTTTGCGGGGTCTGATATGGATGATATCGGCGAGCTGGGGGCGGAAATCCAGATATGCCTGGGCGAGGAGATGGAAACGCACATGATTACCACCACCACGGCCGTCGCCATTCCCAAAGGGATGCCGCATTTCCCGGCCACCGTTAACTTCCTGGATAAACGATTTTTCTTTTATGAGATTTCAATTGCGCCCCAATATAAAGAGACGCCGGTAAAAACCGATAAAAAACCGACCCCTCCGGTGGGGTGGCGCTCGGAAACCAGAAAATATATCATGCCGCTGACCTTCGCGCGGAAGGGTGCCTGGCACTACGGCCCGTTGAACAGGGATGACGGAGGCGGCTACATATCGTTTGTCGTCACCAAGGAGAGGGCGGGGTTCGACTTTGTCATGCTCTACGAAAGTATGAAAAAAGCGCCCTATAGAATCGGTCCGGACCCCGACCATCCGCATACACACCCCACCACCCAGGTTATGTGCTTCCTGGGGACCGACACCGACGACCCCAGTGACTTGGGGGCGGAATTCGAGATATGCCTGGGCAAGGAAGAAGAAAGGCATGTATTCACGAAGTCGACGGCCATCGTGACGCCGCCTTTCCTGCCGCACTGGCCGGGAGGCCTTTTAAAGTGCGATAGACCCATTATCATGGCGGACATTCATCCATTCGGCAACGACCATTAAATAAGGCAGGAGCAGCAATGGCACTGGCCGAAAAAGTGTTAGCCGGTGATGTTCAGGCAGCCGCCCGGCTTATCAGCCGGATAGAGGACGAGTCCCCGGATGCCCTCGCCGAGATGGATAGCCTTTATTCCCATACCGGCAAAGGGTATATCGTGGGGGTGACCGGCGCCCCGGGGGTCGGTAAAAGTACCCTGACCGATAACCTTATCGACTTTTTCCGTAAGCAGAACAAGACTGTAGGCGTTATCGCCATCGACCCCACCAGCGCCCTTACCGGCGGAGCCCTGCTGGGCGACAGGGTGCGTATGCAGCGGCACAGCACCGACCCCGGCGTATTTATCCGCAGCTTGGCAACGCGGGGATGGGTTGGAGGCCTGGCCCGGGTCGCTATCGGCGCCGTTCACGTTATGGATGCCCTGGGCAGAGATATTATCTTGGTAGAGACGGTGGGTTCGGGGCAGATTGAAATTGATATCGTGAAAGCGGCGGATACCACGCTGGTGGTTTTAACCCCCGGTGCCGGCGATGAAATCCAGACGATGAAGGCCGGCATCCTCGAAGCCGCCGATATTCTCGTCGTCAATAAGGCGGATAAAGAGGGGGCCGACCGTCTCAAGGCCGACCTTGAATCCATGTTGATGCTGAAAGCCCCAAGCCCCGAAGAATGGCAGTCGCCCGTTATCCTGACCGAGGCGATAAACGATAAAGGCACGGAGGAACTGGCCGGGGCCATATTGGGTCACCACGATTTTCTGGTCGAAAGCGGCGGGATGCCCGGACGCCGCAGAGAAAGGGCCAGGCTGGAGCTGCTGGAGGCCGTGGAAGGCTTCGTCAGCGATTTTATCTACCGGCTCGATGGCGGCGACTACCTGGAAAAACTGGTGGACGACTTTTTGCAGGGGAGGACGAATCCTCAGCGTGCCGCCCGTGAGATTACGGGTCGTTTGACCGGTGAGCTTGATAAATTGGAGAATAGAGGTCAACATGGACTTTGACCTGACCGAGGAACAGAAGATGCTTCAGGCCATGCTGCATGATTTTGCGGAAAAGGAGATAGCGCCCGTAGCTGACCGCATAGACAGGACGGAAGAATTCCCCGCCGACGAAATCAGGAAGATAGCCGACCTGGGTCTTTTCGGGCTGACCGTCCCGCAGAAATATGGCGGTAGCGGCCGGGGACTGGTAGATTTATGCATTGCCGTCGAAGAACTGGCGCGGGCTTCCGCCGCGATAGATAATTACCTGCGTATCAGCCTGTCGCTGGCTATCGTTCCCGTTATGGAGTACGGGACGGAAGCACAGAAAAAGAAATACCTGCCGCCCCACGCCGGCGGCGAGAAGCTGGCATGCTATGCTCTTACCGAGGCCGGTGCCGGCAGCGACCCCGCCGACATGGAGGCCACCGCCACCCGCCGCAAAGGCGGCTATGTCATTAACGGCAATAAGCTGTTCACCAGCATCGGCGATAAGGCGGAAATAGTGGTGGTCTTCGCCACCACCGATAAATCCCTGCGGCATCGCGGGATAACCGCCTTCGTTATGGACAAGGATACCCCCGGACTCTCCGTGGGGAAACACGAAGATAAAATGGGCATGCACGGACTGTCTTCCACCGAGCTCATCTTTCAGGACTGCTTTGTCCCCGAGGAGAACCGTCTCGGTGAGGAAGGACAGGGACTCAGGATTGCCCTCGATGCTCTTGATGTCAGCCGGGTTACCATAGGCGCTGAAGCCACAGGTATTTCCCGGGCGGCTTATGAGGCCGCGCTGAGCTATGCTAAAGAACGCCAGCAGTTCGGGCAGCCTATTGCCAATTTTCAGGCGATTCAGTGGATGCTGTCCGATATGGCCACTCAGATTGACGCCGCCCGCCTGTTGACCCTGCGGGCTGCCTATCTCCACGACCAGGGTCGCCCCTTCATCAAGGAAGCGGCCATGGCCAAAGTCTTCGCCTCGGAGGTTTCGAACTTCGTCACCGATAAGGCGCTCCAGATTCACGGCGGGTACGGCTATACCAGAGACTATCCCGTGGAGCGCTATTTCCGCGACGCCAAGATTACCGAGATTTACGAGGGCACCTCGGAGATAATGCGGATGACCATCGCCCGGAGCATTATACGTGAAGGTTAGCCTTAAGTAAGCAGTGCCCTCTCCAGGCGCTGTATCAGGGAAGGCTCAACACCCTGAGCATTCAAATAATCTCTGACAGAGCCGTATTCTCGCTGGAGTGTTGATAAGAACAGGGACATTGACTCCGGAGACGCTTGCCAGATATAGCCTGGCAGTTGCCCTGCGAATTCTGCTATTGTTCTCACACCAGGCTGAATAATGGTCTGGCACCCTCGCCGGCGGAATACTTATCGCCGGGGAAAACTTTGTTCCCCATCTTGACTTTCTTGCCGACGAGTTCCATGGAGGCTTGAGCAGGGTCGATGCCATCCAGGTTGCCCATAATCCAGGGGCCGTCGTCCAGTTCCACCATAACGATAGTATAGGGGATTTCATCCTCGCGTCCTTCCGAGGCGACGAAAACGGTGGTGAAGGTCCTGATTTTACCGCTGCCCTTGAGCTCGACTACCTCCATGTCCGGGCTGGCGCATTGCCGGCAGACCATCTTGGGCGGCACCGTGATGGCGCCGCAGTCCCGGCACTTTAATCCCAGAAGCTTATTTTGCTTGAGAGCTTCGTTGTAATCTTTAAAAATGAGTTTCTGTTCCATTGCTAGCCTCCATCTGCCTGCATCACGGTGTGTTTACCAGCCCCGCTGTAAAATCATATTGACCAGCGCGCCGCCATCACCGCCAAGGGTGTCCGTCATGCCCGTACGGGCGCCTTCAACCTGCCGCTCCGGTTCTACCTCTCCCCTTAACTGCTTGACCACTTCGTACACCTGTCCGGCTCCGGTAGCGCCGATGGGGTGTCCTTTCGCCTTCAGTCCGCCGGAGGGATTGACGGCTATCTTCCCACCGATATCCGCCTCGCCTTTTTCCCAGGCCTCGCCCGCTGTGCCGTAATCGAAGAAGCCGAGGCTTTCGGTGGCAATCAGGCTGGCGATGCTGAAGCAGTCGTGAAGCTCGCAGAGGTCAATATCCTGCGGCTTGACCCCGGCCATATCGTAGGCCTGCTGCGATGATATTTCACGGGACCTGATGCGTGGCAGGTAGTCGCTCTGGTTGCCGAGCGGACCGCAGGAAGACTGTCCCGTGCCGGTGATATAGACGGGTTTGCCGGTGAGCTTTTTGGCGACCTCTTCCGAGGCCAGCACCACGGCGGCGGCGCCGTCGGAGAACGGGCAGCAGTCATGCAGGGTGAGCGGCGTGGACACCATGAAGCTGCCGAGCACCTTCTCGACGGTCATATCGGCGTTCTTGCCGAAGAACTGTGCCCTGGGGTTGACGCTGCCGTGCTTGTAGGACTGTATGGAAACGCGGGCCATCTGCTCGCGCAGTTTCTGTAAAGGGATTTTATAGGTATCGGCGTAAAGGTGGGTCAGCATGGCGAAAACGGCCGGGAAGGTGATACCGGCAGGGTATTCGTAGCGGGCGTCGCTGAACATAGCGAAGGTCCTCGTCGCCAGGCCGGTGCCCATGGTGGCCGCCCTCTCGACGCCCCCCGCCAGGACGATATCGTAGTAGCCGGAGGCTATCCATATGAAGGCGTCCCTGATGGCCATGCTGGCCGAAGCGCAGGCGCCCTCGTAGCGATTTGCCGGCACGTACAGGCAGCCGATATTCTCGGCGGCGAAGGACTGTACCATTCCCTGTCCCTCGGCGAAATCACCGAGTACGTTGCCGACAAACAGGGCTTTGATATCTTTCGGTTTCAAGTTCGATTTCGTAATGGCTTCCATAGCGGCTTCGGCGAACAGCTCGACCTCCGTCTTTTCCTGCGGGCCGCTGAATTTCGTTTCGCCCACGCCGACCACGGCTACTTTTTTCATACCAGACCTCCTGTCCCGGCTCTAAAATAAGTAATTTCTATTGCATACGATTAATTATAAGGGGTTGGGACCAATTCTTGCAAAATGGCGCCGTATAACTCATAATTGTAGCTGCTTATGGAGTAATTTTAATATCGGAGGAATAAATCACATGACAACATTAAGCGAGTACAACCGCTACGGAGAAGAGCTTGAGAAATTATTGATATTGAGGACTTCTCCCCTTGCCGTAAAAATGCTGGAGAAGGAAGAAGATATCCCCGCGGGCGCCATCAGGCCGAAGAAAGACCGCGGCATCCATATCGCCCAGTGCCAGGCCTTCGCCCTGTCCCGCCGCCAGAAAGAGACGCTGGTCATGCTGAAAGAGGATAACTGGTGCTTCGCGGCGCTCATTGCCTACGGACTGGTGGATAAGCCGGACGACCCCGAATTTCAGCGTTTCTTGGCTTTCCCCACCTTCGCAAGGGATAAGTATATCGGCATCGTTTCGGCTCCCCTGAGGACGGCTAATTTCGAGCCGGATGTGGTAATTATCTATTCCAATACCTCCCAGCTACGGAGTCTGCTGATGCCGACGCATTTTATCGGCGAGGAGGCAAAGGTTAACTACCACTTCTTCCCACCGGCCTGCGCCTACCAGGTTGTTCCCGTCATGGAAAGCGGCCAGATGATGGTTACCCTTCCCGACCCCGGCGATTATACCCGGGCACTGGCTGGAGAAGACGAGATTATCCTCTCCGTCCCGAAGGACAAAATAGGAACGCTGGTAGATGGAGTCAGGCAAATGGAAGATGGGGATTTCGGGTACGCCCGCGCCATTATGTATATGCAGCATGATTTCCCCCACCCCCCGATGTACCAGACGTTCTTCAAGCGGTGGGGACTGTACGATAAGGGGGAAGGGAAAAAGTAAACGTCTCTAGCGCAGGCGGTTGACGGCCATGTAAATGCCAATTCCGATGCTTACCAGGTCGAAGATTATCCGGAGCGGGCTGAGGGATACGCTCCCGAAAGTAAAAATATTCACCAGGTAGGCTATCACCACGGCTAGGCTACCTGTTATCGCCAGCCAGATACCTCTCTTCCGGTTTACCGAGCGACTGACCACCTCGCCGATGGCATAGCCGACACCCGCGCCGATTATCAGGGTAAAGAAACGGAAGGGTAAAAAGCTTTCTATAATGCCCCAGACGATACCGATTACTATGGCCATCACCAGCCCCGTACCCGCCGCCCTGAGATAGTATACCGAGGAGACGCGGTAAGTGGGCAGTTTATAGAGCCTGGCGCACTCCCGGCACCTGGCCCCCACCGGGGTCTGCACCATACATTTGGGGCATATCGGCTTGCCGCATTTACCGCACCTGAGGGACGTTTCAACATCCGGGTGCGTGGCACATCTCAATGTTTCCGGCTCGGTCATTCTTTTTTTCCCTTTTTAGGAACGTGTTTCCGGTGAACCCAGACGGTCCTATCGCCGATGTCGCGGTCGAAGAGAAGTCGATTTAATAGCAGATGACCCATTCCGATACTCCTGGCCTCGGTCGCCGGCTGCGCGGTGAGCCGCTTGATAATTATTATCAACGCCATGGCCAGAAACCCTATGGTTACCGACAGGGGTTCCCGGGAAATCGCGCTGGCTATGGGCAGTATTACCATCCCCACGAGTATCGGCACCGGTGTCCGGCGTGTGAAGACGGCGACGGCAGCGCCGATAGCAAAGAAGGCTACAGTCGCCCAGGGCGTTATATCATTTATCAAAGGCAATATGATGATTATACCCAGGCTTGTCGCAACCCCCCGCCCCCCGTGAAAGCGGAGAAAGACCGACCAGTTGTGCCCGACGACGGCGGCCAGGCCGACTGCAAGCTGCTGTCCGGCATCCAGCCCCAGTCGCCAGGCTATCAATACCATCAGCATACCCTTGAAAAAATCGAAGATGCCCACTATCAGGCCGAGCTTCCGGGAGGTCGTCCGCCACAGGTTGCCGCCCCCGACCTGCTGGGTGCCATCTTTCCTGAGGTCTATCCCGCGTGACCTGGCGGCTAGGTATGAGGATGGCACCGAACCGAGGAGATAAGAACACACTATTAATATAATCCAGATAGTCACGAAGCTCCTTCAAGAGGCGTTATCATAATATATATACATAATTACAGATTGGCTGGTTTCTGCGCTCGTTTCCCGGCTAGGGCGATGAGCCGTTCCGCCGCTTCCGGCGGAACCTCCACCCCGCCGAGCATGACTTCGCTGCTGTCACCGATGCCGTGATAGTCGGTGCCTCCGGTGGCGATAAGTTCGTACCTTTCCGCCAGACCGAGCATAGCTTCGGTTTCTTCGGCGGTATTGTCCTTGTAATAGGCCTCGATGCCGACCAGCCCGACTGCTTTCAGCTTTATTACCATGGCCTCCGGCTCCTTAACGGTGAACGGGTGCGCCAGTACGGGCAGTCCCCCGGAACGTAATATCAGTTCTACCGCTTCTTCCGGCGTCATCTTCTGGCGCGCGACGTAAGCCGGACCGCCGTGTCCGATATATTTATCGAATGCCTCTTTGAACGCGGTGACATAGCCCTTTTCCAGCATCGCCTGGGCGATGTGCGGGCGCCCGATGGAGCCGTCGCCGGCTATTTCCAGTACGCGCTGCCAGTCGATATCGATTCCCAGAGTGCCCAGCCTGTCAACTATCCCCCGCGCCCTTCCCTGCCGCGAATTTCGGAACCTCTCCAGGGCCGACCCCAGTTCCCGGCTGGTATAGTCGATGAAGTAACCCAGGACATGGGCTTCACCATCGGCTAAATCGGTGCTGATTTCGACGCCGGGGATGAGCCTTAGTTCGGGGAATGCTTTAACGGCCTCCAGTGCCGGCGGGATTCCGTCCACGGTGTCGTGGTCGGTCAGGGCGATGACCTTCAGGCCGAGTTCCGCCGCCTTGCCGACGATGGCTTCAGGACTGAACTTACCGTCGGAGGCGGTCGAGTGAATATGCAGGTCAACCTGGCTCACGGCGCTGTCATCTCCCGCTGTATGCGCTCGATGCCGGTGGCCTTGCCGCTGTTTTCATCCACCTCGACCATGATGGCGTTGAGTACCGGCTGCCCCTTGCCTACCGAAAGGTGATGGGGCATCATGGTAAGGAAACGCTGGAGTACGGACTCGGCATCGTCGCCGATAACCGAATCCTCCGGCCCGGTCATGCCGATATCAGTGACGTAGGCGGTGCCTCCCGTCAGTATCTTCGTATCGATGGTGCCGACATGGGTATGGGTGCCGAGCACGGCGCTGACCCGCCCGTCCAGGTAGCGCCCCATGGCCACCTTCTCCGAGGTCGCTTCGGCATGGAAGTCAACGATGATAACCTTCGGTTTAGGGTCGAGGTCTTCCAGCAGCCTGTCCATAGCCCGGAAGGGGCAGTCGTAGCTGTTCATAAAGGTCCGGCCAATCAGATTTACCACCAGAGTCTTGCCGATGAGCAGGTAGCCCCGTCCCGGCACCCCGGATGGATAGTTCAACGGACGCAGAATGGGCGTATCGGCATCGAGGTAGGGGATAATTTCTTTCTGGGCCCATATATGATTGCCGGAGGTGAGCACATCGATGCCGTCCCCCAGTAATTCGTGCGAAGTGTTTACGGTCAGGCCGAAACCTCCGGCCGCATTCTCGCCGTTGGCAATTACCAGGTTGATACCGTATCGCTTGCGCAGGCCGTGTACAAACTTGTGTATGGCCTGCCGTCCCGGCCGGCCAACTATGTCGCCTATGGCTAATATTTTCATCTTATTTTATGTGTCATTGCGAGTCCTCACGCTAAGCTCAGGATAAACTCCGCGAAGCAATCTCTACCACCGGTTTTGGCAGATTGCTTCGTCGCTATGCTCCTCGCAATGACGGTCTGCTTTATTTAGCATAGTCAACAGCGCGGGTCTCCCTGATGACGGTGACCTTTATCTGCCCCGGGTAGTTGAGGGTCTCTTCAACCTTCTTCACGATGTCTCGCGCCAGTCTCATGGCTCCCAAATCGTCGATGGTTTCCGGCTTGACCAGGATGCGCACTTCACGCCCGGCCTGGATGGCGAAGGACTTCTCGACTCCCTTGAAGCTATCGGCGATATCCTCCAGAGCTTTGAGTCGCTTCAGGTAACTTTCCAGCGATTCCCGCCGCGCGCCGGGTCGGGCGCTGCTGATGGCGTCGGCCGCCGAGGTGATGTAACCCCAGATGCTGGTATCGCTGGTCTCGAGGTGGTGCTCGGCGACGCCCTTGAGCACCTCGGGTGATTTTTCCCACTGCTTGACGAGGTCAGCGCCGATGGCGGCATGGGTGCCTTCCACCTCGCGGTCCACGGCTTTACCGATATCGTGCAGCAGTCCGGCCTTCTTGGCGGTGGTGACATTGGCTCCCAGCTCGGCGGCAATCATACCAGCCAGATAGGCAACCTCGATGCTGTGCTCCAGGGCGTTCTGCCCGTAGCTGGTGCGGAATTTGAGTCGACCCAGCAGCTTTATTAGCTCGGGGTGAAGCTGGACTCCTATCTGGAGGGCCGCCTGCTCGCCGGCATTCTGGATATCGGCGTCTACCTCTTCTTTAGCCTTGGTGGCCATTTCTTCGATGCGCGCCGGGTGAATGCGGCCGTCAAGGATGAGCCGGTTCAGGGCGACGCGGGCGACTTCCCGGCGGACGGGGTCGAAGCTGGATACAGTTACCGCTTCCGGGGTATCGTCGATAATAAGGTCGACGCCGGTAGCCTGCTCCAGCGCCCGGATGTTGCGACCCTCTCTTCCGATGAGCCTGCCTTTCATCTCATCGTTGGGGAGTGAGACTACCGAGACCGTGGTCTCGGCAACGATTTCCGAGGCGCTGCGCTGTATGGCCGATGCCAGTATCTCCTGGGCTTTCTCGTCGGCCTCTTCTTTCAGCTTGGTTTCCCACTGGTGGAGGCGTCTGGAGGCTTCCTGCTGCATCTCGACCTCCATAGCGTCGAGCAACGTCTGTTTCGCCTCCTTACTGGACATTCCGGAAATCAGTTCCAGTTGATTTAACTGCTTGTCCTTGAGCTCCCCGAGCTGGCTCCGGGTCGTTTCTATTTCCTTTTCTTTGTTGGTCAGATTGCGGTCGCGCTGGTCTACGCCTTCCAGCTTACGGTCCAGGGTCTCTTGTTTTTGATTGAGCCTGTTTTCCTGTTTTTGTAGTTCGGAGCGCCGCTCGCGGTAGTCGCTGTCCGCCGAGCCCTTGATGCGCTTGGCTTCTTCCTGGGATTCTTGCAGTATATCCTTGGATTCGTTCCTGGCTTCGGCTACCATCTTGGCAGCTTTTCTTTCGGCAATACGCAGTTGACGGTTGAAGATGAGACGGCGGGAAAGAAAAGCCGCCATGCCGCCCAGTACGGCACCAATGATAAAAACGAAGAATATGGCTACTAATTCAATAGTGCCTAACGTTATCACTTCGACCTCCCTCCTTTCTTTGTTGAACTAATTAATATTTTTGGCAAACCTGCCAGATTTAACCGTAAACCCGGTATTTACTATTTGGTAACACCCCCGTGCTCTTTCCAGACCCTGGCTACCGTCTCGTTGATGACGTCGTAGCCGAAGCCCCTCCGCCCCAGGTGTTCGCCCAGCCGGCGGCGGAAGACCTGGTAGTCGGACGGGGAAAGGCGGCGGGCTTTGCTGAGGGCCGCCCGGTAAGCGCTGTCACTATCATCCACGTCGCTGATGACCTGCTCTATGATATCGTTGTCCAGTCCCTTTCTCTGCAGTTCCAGCTTCGTCAGCCGCCGACTGCGGGGGCTGAACGACTCCCGGTTATCTTTCCAGAACCGGGCGAAGGCGGTATCATCCACCAGTTCCTGCTCCTTCAGTCTGGCGAGAGCCTTATCGGTAGAGGCGCTGTCGAATCCGTGCTTCTTGAGCCTCTGTCTTATCTCGGCCTCGCTGCGCGGTCGGTAGCCGAGGTAACGGATGGCTGCGTTCAGGCAGCGCTGGTGGCGGTCGACTCCCGTCAGCGTTTCCAGCTGTTCGTCGGACAGTTCCTGCCCGACCCTCAAGCCCTCTTTCAGGGCGACTTCCGCCAGCAGGCTGAAGGCGTACTTACCGTCCAGGTGAACGTTTACCCGCTTCTCCCGGCTCTTTCCTGCCGTTAGCCTGGTTATTTTACTCATTAGTTAACAAACCCTTTTAAAAACACAAAAGGCTGAAGCCTGTGCCTCAGCCTTACTGTTTACCCTCTGCCTGTTGAGTTCGGTTTATTCCGGTAAATGCCTGTTACTCTTTATCAGGCGGTGTTTCGTGGGTAGTGCCGGCTGAGGCCCTTATCCGTTCTTCAATTTCCTGGGCAAGCTCGGGATTTTGCGAGAGATATTGCTTGGCGCTTTCCCGGCCCTGCCCGAGGCGGATGTCACCGTAGGAGAAAAAGGCGCCGGCTTTACTTATCAGCCCCAGCTCTACACCAATATCAAGGAGGTTGCCCTCTTTGCTTATGCCGTGGTCGAACATGATGTCGAACTCGGCACTGCGGAACGGAGGGGCAACCTTATTCTTAACTACCTTAACTCTGACACGACTGCCTAATGCTTCGGTTCCCTGCTTGATGGTCTCTGCGCGCCTCAGGTCAATCCTTACCGAGCTATAGAACTTCAGCGCTCTGCCCCCGGTAGTCACCTCCGGATTACCGAAGACGATGCCGACCTTCTCTCTCAGCTGGTTGATGAATATCACCGCTGTCCCGGACCGTCCGATGGCAGCGGCAAGTTTCCTCAAGGCCTGTGACATAAGGCGGGCCTGCAGGCCCATCTGTGGGTCTCCCATATCCCCCTCGATTTCAGCCCGGGGAACCAGAGCGGCGACGCTATCAATAATTATCGCATCAACGGCGCTGCTCCTTACCAGCGCTTCGGTAATCTCCAGAGCCTGCTCGCCGGTATCCGGTTGTGAGATGAGCAGTTCGTCAACATTGACGCCGCAATTGGCAGCATAAGAGGGGTCAAGGGCATGCTCCGCATCAATATAGGCAACCGTACCTCCTCTTTTTTGTGCTTCGGCGATGATATGCTGGGCTAGGGTAGTTTTTCCGGATGACTCGGGTCCGAATATTTCCGTGATACGCCCTTTGGGTATCCCTCCGATACCCAGGGCCAGGTCTAAAGCCAGGGAGCCGGTAGGAATGGCTGCTATTGGCAGCTGTACGGCTGACTCTCCCATCTTCATGATGGAGCCCTTGCCGAACCGCTTTTCTATCTGGCCAATAGCCAGTTCCAGTGCTTTTTCTCTCTCCGTGGTCATCTCTCGCCTCAACCTGATAATAGCACAACAGTTTTACCAAAACAAGTAGCAGTATCAGTTTTGTTCTTAATAAAACCTAAATAAAATTTTAGCAGTTTTACCTGTTATAGAGGGGGCGGCTATGGATGGAATCATAAGCTAAAAGTGGTATAATTCGGGCTAAATGAAGGAAGAAAGCAGGATGACATAATGTATGCGCTTCTAATCATACCAGTACTGGCGATTATTTATTTCGGGCTGCTGTTCTGGTTTACCGACCGTAAAGCCAACCTGCGCCTGGATTTTAGCAAGCTCAAAAAAGACCCGTGGCATTTCGGTAAAAATTATTTATGGGGAAGCGCCACCTCTGCCCATCAGGTAGAAGGCAACTGCGCGAACAACAACTGGTTTCAATTCGAGTCCGCCGTCGATGAAGATGGACAGCCGCGAATCTCGAACGGACAGAAAGCCGGGGTCTGCTGTGACCAGTGGAATCGTTACAAAGAAGACATTCAGCTTATGAAAGCGCTATCGTTGAATGCCTACCGCTTCTCGGTCGAATGGAGCAAGATTGAACCGAAGCAGGGCGAGTTCGACGAAGCGGTGCTGGACCACTACGAGCAGGTCGTGGACGAGCTGCTGGCCAATGGCATCGAGCCGATGATTACGCTGCATCACTTTACCAACCCCTTATGGTTTGAGGAAAAGGGGGCGTTTCTCCAGGAAGATTCCCCGGATATCTTTGCTGGATTCGTGGAGCGTGTTGTCGGGCGTCTCGGTTCCAAAGTCAAGCTGTGGTGCACCATCAACGAGCCGTCTGCATATGCCTTCAACGGGTACTTCATAGGCGGATTTCCTCCGGCCGAGAAAAACCTTCAAAAAGCCGCTACAGTCCTACGGAATATGCTGCGCGCCCATACCGCTGCCTATACCTGCATCAAGAAAATCGAGCCGCAGGCTCAGGTGGGACTCGTCGTGGTCATGTTAATCTACGAGCCTCCCAATCGTTGGAACCTGCTGGACGTCGCGTTCAACCGCCTGCTCAGGCGGAACATGAGCGATTCCCATTTTGTTTACCTCACGGAAGGTCGTTTCAAATTCTCCATACCCGGACTGGCCCGCGAATCATATAACAGTGGTGTCCGGGATGCCTTTGATTTTGTCGGTGTGAACTATTACATGCGTTTCTTATGGAAGTTGAGGCCCTTCAGCAAGAAGAAGCTGGATATAGTAAAAAACGCGCCTCCTGAGAAGACGACGGACATGGGGTGGGAAATCTACCCGGAGGGACTGTACCGTGTCCTCAAGCTGGTAAGCAGCTATACTTCCAAACCCATATATATTACGGAGAACGGCATTGCCGATGACAGTGATAAGAAGAGGGCTAAGTTCATCGAAGACCATTTGCTCGTCCTGAGTAAAGCGATTGCCGATGGTATGAATATCAAGGGATACTTTTACTGGTCGCTAATCGATAATTTCGAATGGGCACACGGATTCGAGAAGCGATTCGGCCTGTATCGCGTCGATTACGCCACGCAGAAGCGGACACTCCGCGAGGGGAGTCGCAAGTACCCGGAGATAATACGGAAGAGCCGCCGTTAAAATTCGGCAATCGGCGGCATGGCGCACTTGTGGGCCGCGGCGGCTTTCATGGCCTCAATTTTGCGTTTCAGTTCCTCAGGGGCGTCGCCCGTCAGGATATAATGGTCGAGGGCTTCGTAGCTGAAACCCATCTCCGCCTCGTCGGTCTGGCCTTCCCACAGGCCGGCGGACGGAGGCTTATCGATGATTTCCTGCGGGATTTCCAGGTAACGCGCCAGCTCGCTGACCTCCCCCTTGACCAGGTTGCCCAGCGGCAGGATATCCACGCCGCTGTCGCCGTGCTTGGTGAAGTAGCCGACGGTGAGTTCGCTCCGGTTCCCGGAACCGGCCACGATATATTTCAGCTGATTGGCGATGTAGTAGAGGGTGACCATTCTCAGCCGGGCTTTGAGGTTGGCCCGGGCCAGCTGACCGAGCGACGGGTCCGGCTGGTAGTCCGGCAATATCCGGGTCAGGGCGTCGAAAGCGCCGTCCAGAGACACCTCCATGGTCGGTATATTGAACTGGCTGGCCACGACTCCGGCATGAGCTTTATCGGTATCGATGCTATGGCAGGGCATAGTAACGCCGAGGGTGTTCTGCGGGAAAGCCCGCTGGCACAGCACGGCCAGTACCGAGGAGTCAAGCCCCCCGCTTATCCCCAGCACCACGCCCCGGCACCCGGCGGCTTGCACCTTCTCCTTAATCCACGCTACCAGTTTCCGGACTCGCTGTTCCGTGTCCATCGCCTTCTCCTTTGCAGGGTGGAGTTATCAATAGTATACTGGCTAATGAATACCCCGTCAAAAGGGTTGTTATGCCAGCCGATATTGTCCTGAAAAACGCCAATGTAATAACCATGGACGCCGCGCAACCGACCGCGGAGCTGGTGGCTATCATCGGCGATAAGATACTCATGGTCGGCGGTAATGACGCGCTGGACGTGGTAATAGGGGCAAATACCAGGATAATCGACTGCCAGGGCAGGACGGTGGTGCCCGGCTTCAACGATGCCCACCTCCACCTTTTCTCCCTGATAAGGAAGCTGCTCAGCATAGACTGTAGCCCGGCGTCAGTCAGTTCCATTGCCGATATTCAAGAAGCCATCCGCCGCAAAGCGGAGAATACCCCGCCGGGGACATGGCTGAGTGGCACCGACTATAATGAGTTCTATCTGGCGGAGAAACGCTGCCCCAACCGCTGGGATTTAGACGAGGTAGCCCCCGACCACCCCGTCGTCCTGGGCCACCGCTCGCTGCACGCCTGCGTGCTTAATAGCCTGGCGCTCTCTCTGGCCGGTATCGGCATGGAAACGCCGGAGCCGCCCGGAGGCCGCATTGAGCGCGACCTGGCTACCGGCGAGCCGAATGGCATCCTCTATGAGATGCTTGGTTATATCCGTAGCGAGGTAATGCCGCCCTTTTCCGATACGGAACTGGATGAGGGTGTCGCTCTGGCCGACCGGCATTTCCTTTCATATGGCATAACCTCGTTTCAGGAAGCGACCTATAGAAATGACCGCAGCCGGTGGCATATTGTACGCAAGTATAAGGACACAGGTAAGCTACGGAGTCGAGTCTCTATGATGGCAGGGCCTGAAACACGGCGTCAGTTCCAGGAAGACGGTTTAATTACGGGGTCGGGTGATAGTCAGCTACGACTGGGAGCGGTTAAAGTAATGCTGGGTGAATCGTCGGGGCAGGGGGGATTGACGCAGGAAGAATTGAACCAGCTTGTCCTCGACTGCCATCGTTCCGGTTTTCAACTGGCCTTCCACGCCATTACTGAAGATGCCGTAGAGGCTGCTATCGAGGCCCTGGAATTTGTTGACAGTCGTCCTCATGTCACCGGAAGACGCCACCGCATCGAGCATTGCAGCGAGTGTCCTCCGTATCTCCTGGAGCGATTGAAAGAACTGGAGGCGGTTATCGTTACCCACCCCTTATTCATATATTACAACGGCGAGCGGTACTTGGCGACAGTGGCACCCGGCCAGTTGCCGTGGCTTTACCGCATTAAATCGCCCCTGGAGAGTGGGTTGGTCGTGGCCGCCGCCTCGGATGCGCCGGTCGTGCCCGTTAATCCGCTGGTAGGTATCTACGGGGCGGTAACCCGGAAAGCCGGGTCGGGGCAGGTGCTCCTGCCGGAAGAAGCTATTACACCCGGGCAGGCACTGGCGCTGTATACGGTCAATGCCGCTTACGCCTCTTTTGAAGAAGACATCAAGGGCTCGATATCCCCGGGTAAGCTGGCCGACATCGTCGTTCTGAGTGACGACCCCACGAAGGTGCCGCCGGAGCGGATAAAAGACATTAAGGTGGAATTGACCATTATCGGTGGGGAGGTAGTCTGGGAAGGTTAGGTGCTCTGTCATTGCGAGCGAAGCGCGCCTGCACGCCGAAGTATGTTACGGCACGCAGGCGTGGCAATCTCAACAAGCGTAATATGAGATTGCTTCGTCGCTACGCTCCTCGCAATGACTATCTTTGTTGTGATTAGGTCGACCCTATGGCGGTAGCGGTGGCGTAAGCTCGGGAGTGAGAGAGGCTGACATCAATTTCTTTTATCCCCAGCTTGTCCGCCTCTTTTTTGGCTCGTCCGTTGAGCTTGATGAGCGGTTTGCCGCTGGGATAGTAAAGTGTCTCTATTTCCTTCCAGGCCACGCCCCTGTTGCCCGTGCCCAGTACTTTCATGACCGCCTCCTTGCTGGCGAAGCTGGCGGCCAGTGAGTGGGTCCGGTGGCCGTAGATATTCAGCTCCGCTTCGGTATAGACGCGACGCAGAAAACGGTCGCCGAAGCGGTCGATTACCCGGCGGATTCGTTCTATCTCTATGATGTCGGTACCGATGTGGTGCTGCATTTTATTTAATTATCACGTTTTACTGCCGTATTCTATCTCTTGCAGAAGGTCAGCGCAAAGCTTTTTCAGGAGGCGATGCGGCGGTTTATCGAGCAGGCTGGTATAGAGCGGTGTGATAGAGATATGGCCATGTTCGATGGCCCGGATATCGGTGCCGTCTTCTCCGGCCTCGGTCAGTCTCTCGCGCACGAGCCGGTACTGTTTCTTCTGGCCGCGGTCGTCTTCCTCGACGGTGTTGATGTGGCTGGAGCGGGCCAGGCGGGTGATTTCCACCCCGCCGATTTCCCCCGGAGGCAGGTCGGGCACATTGATGTTAAGGAATATCCTGGTCGGGGTAGCGGCAATCTTCTGCGCCAGTATGGCGGTAACCCGGGCGGCGGTTTCCAGGCCGGTCTGACTGTCGGGCGGTGCCGAGACGGCCAGGGCGGGTAAGCCGCGGAAGTAACCCTGGAGGGCGGCGCCGACCGTTCCGGAGATATGCACGTCTTCCCCGAGGTTCAGATTGGGGTTGATACCGGAGACGACCATGTCCACATCATCCTCGATGAGCTTGCCGAGGGCCAGGATAACGCAGTCGGATGGCGAGCCGTCGACGGCATAGGCGGTTACCCCCGCCACCGGCGACCTTACTTTCTCCGCGTGCAGGGGTTCGAACAGCGTTACCGCCGTGCCGATGGCGCTCCTTTCACCGTCCGGGGCTACCACGGTCACGCGGGCGATTTTCTGTAGTTCCTGCACCAGCGCCCACAGGCTTTCAGCGTTTATGCCGTCATCATTGGTTACCAGTATGTTCATAACTGCTATTTTCCGTTTACGTCTGTAGTTTATCACAGCGTTGAAAGCATCGGCAAAACAAAACTATCAATAATACGGAACCCATTTGCCGAATGACTTTATATATGTTATTATCTTATAGTACTTTCACCTCTACGTCCGGTAAGTTCTTAGGTACTTTATTATTTATGTTAGTAGTTGCCTGCGTTAAACAGGTCCCGGATACCACCCAGGTCAAAGTCGACCCGGTTACCGGTACTCTCATCAGAGAAGGTGTACCCTTCATCATGAACCCCTATGATACCCACGCCCTCGAAGAAAGCCTCAGGCTGAAAGATAAGTACGGGTTTCGCGTCGCGGTAATTTCCATGGGGCCTCCCACTGCCGAGGTTACTCTACGAAAAGCTCAGGCTTTAGGAGCCGATGAGGCTATACTGCTCAGCGACCGCGCCTTTGGTGGCGCCGATACCCTGGCTACGAGCATGGTCCTGACCGAGGCTATCCGGAAACTGGCGCAGCAGGAAGAATTGGCCATCATCGTATGCGGACGGCAGACTATCGACGGGGATACGGCCCAGGTAGGCCCCGGCATTGCTTCCCGCTTGGGATGCTCGCAGCTGACTCTGGTCGACCGCATTGAAGAAGTGGATGTAAAGAACAAACAGGTGAAGGTCAGGCGGAAACTGGAGGGCCGGCATGAAATTGTGGCGGCGCCCTTACCTGCCATGATTGCGGTGCTGAGAGAAATTAACGCCCCCCGCTACCCCACGGTACCGATGCGCCTGATGGCCGAAGATGCGGCCATAGCCCTCTGGGACAACAAAGAGATGAAAATAGATGAGCAGCTTATCGGGCTTAAGGGGTCGGTGACACAGGTACGGAAAATTTTCTCGCCGGAGAGGGTCAAGGGCCAGATACTGGGCGGTGAAGCTGACGAGCCTGAAGATATCGCCAGATTATTAATAGACAGGATGCGGGAAAAGGACCTTCTGTCCTTGTAGCTATAGGTAGAGTTATCATTAATGGAAGAACCGAAAAAGATTAAAAGGCCCCGTGGCACGGTGCGGCTTATCCCCGGTAAGTGCATCGCTTGCGGCGCTCGTTGCGAAAGTGAGTGCCCCAAGGGTGCCATCACCATGAACGAGAAGGGTGAGCCCATCATCGACCTGGAGCTCTGTACTAGGTGTCGCCGATGCATCAAGGTTTGCCCGGTCGAGGCCATCGAGATTTACTATACGCCGGAAGAGCAGAAGATTCTTGATAAACTGGCGGCGCAGAAGGGCGCGGCCAAAACCGAAGCTGAAGCGGAGCCTGAGAAAGAAGACCCCCGGCTGGCCAAGCTTAAAGAATACAAGGGCGTCTGGGTTTTCATCGAGCACACCGAGGGCAAGCCGGCGGAAGTCTCCTGGGAACTGCTGGGCGTGGGTGCCGACCTGGCCAAGACGCGGAGTGTTGAGCTGTGCTCGGTATGTCTCGGCGATAACGTAGAGCATCTCTGCCGGGAGGCAATCGCCTACGGGGCTGCTAGGGTATATCTGATTGACGACCCCGTATTTCACTATTACCGTACCGAATCGTACTACCGGGCTTTCTGCTACCTGGTAGAAAAATATAAGCCGGAGATTGTGCTCATCGGGGCTACCGGTCTGGGGAGGGATTTAGCCGGCGCCATAGCTACGAAACTTCAGACCGGGCTCACGGCTGACTGTACCGGACTTGCCATCGACGATAAGGGTTTCCTGTTGCAGACGCGTCCCGCCTTCGGCGGCAACATCATGGCGACCATTTTGACGGAATATACGCGACCGCAGATGTCCACGGTGCGACCCCACGTTATGCCCCTGCCGGAAAAGGATACTTCCCGCACCGGTGAGATTGTCCGCGAGGCCGTGCCCATCAAGGAAGAAGACATCGCCGCCAAGGTGCTGGAGATAATCGAAGACCAGAACCTGGACAGCGTCGACGTGGCGGCGGCTGATATCATCGTCTCGGGCGGACGGGGCATGTGCAACACGGAGAATTACAGCATTCTGCAGGAACTGGCCGACGAACTGGGTGGGGTGGTGGCCTGCTCCCGTGCCGCCGTGGAAGCCGGCTGGATGCCCCTGGAGAGGCAGGTCGGCCAGACGGGCAAGACGGTCCGACCCAAGATTTATATTGCCTGCGGCATAAGCGGCGCCATTCAGCACCTGGTCGGCATGCAGGACTCGGATGTTATCATCGCCATTAACCGTGATAAGCAGGCGCCCATTTTTGAAGTAGCCACCTTCGGGATTGTCGGCGACCTCTTCCAGGTAATACCGGCAATCACGAATTATGTCAGGGAGCTAAAAGTAAAAAAGGCGGGCGCAGCCAGGTAATACCGAAAGGGAATAAAGTATTTTGACGTCGAATGTAATTGTATTTATCGTTGTCTTCGCTGCCGCCATACTGTTCTTCGGCTGGAGCTGTTATCGGCGTTTCGGTCTCGTTTTGCGGGGCCGTCCGGACAATCGATTCAATGCCCTCCATAAGCGTATCTGGAACATGCTGTTTTATGCCTTCGGCCAGAGGCGGGTGGTCAGCAAACCGTTCGGTATTAACCACTTCGTGCTTTTCTGGGCCTTCATGGTCCTGTTAATCGCCAACGCCGAGTTCCTGCTCAACGGTCTCGCTCCGGATGTAATCAGCTTCTCTCGTCTGCCGGATGGCGCCTACTTTACGCTGGCCTGTATTTTCGATATTGTGTCCGTTCTTGCTTTGCTTTCGGTAATTTTAGCCGTTATCCGCCGCCTGACTTTCCCGCCGCCCTACACAGAAGCCAGGAGCCGTGATGCCTTCGCTATCCTGTTGTTGGTGGGTGCCCTGATGATTGCTTTCTTCGGCATGCACGCCAGCGAAATCGCTCAGGGCACAGAAAGGGCGGCGGCCTATATGCCCATATCAAACTTCGGCGCTGCCATTATTCCGTCGGGAGCTTCGGCGGGGAGCCTGGAAACGGCAGCCAGGGTTTTCTGGTGGATTCATGCGGTCGTGCTGCTGTCTTTCCTTAACTACCTGCCTTACAGCAAGCACATGCATGTCCTCGCCGCCATCCCCAACTGCTTTTTCAAGAGCCTGGAAAAGATTAAGACCCAGTCCCGCGAGGAGTTCGCCAGGGACAATACCTTCGGGGTCGGGCAGGTGGAGCAATTTACCTGGAAGGCCCTGTTCGATTCTTATGCCTGTACCGAGTGCGGGCGCTGCTCGGACGTCTGCCCGGCTACGTTAACCGGCAAACCGCTGGAGCCGAGGCTGGTCATTCATGATATTAAGGTCAATCTACTGAAAAGCGACGCTGGGAGCAGCGGGGCTGCCTTGCCGTTAATCGGCGGCGACGGGGAGGGCAGCGTCTCCGAGGCGGTCCTCTGGGAGTGCACCACCTGCGGCGCGTGTATGGAAGTCTGCCCGGTATTTATCGAGCACGTGCCCAAAATCGTTGATATGCGCCGGCACCTGGTGGAGATGAAGGCCAGGTTCCCGGAAGAGTTGCTGACACTGTTCGAGAATATGGAGCAGCGCAGCAACCCCTGGGGCATTGCCCCCGCGGAACGCACCAAGTGGGCGGCGGATATTAATGTCCAGCCTTTCGAGGCCGGAAAGACCGAATACCTGTTCTATATCGGCTGCGCCGGAGCTTTCGACGCGCGGAACCGGCGGACGACTTTATCCGTAGCCAGTATTCTCGATAAAAGCGGTATATCGTGGGGTACCCTGGGGAGGGACGAATTATGTTGCGGAGAAAGCGTGCGCCGACTCGGCAACGAGTATGTCTTCGACCGCATGGCCAGAGAAAACATCAAGATGTTCGAGGAAAAGGGTGTCAAGAAGATTATCACGCAGTGTCCGCATTGCTACACCACCCTGAAGAACGATTACAGGCAGTACGGTGCCGACCTGGAAGTTGTCCATCATACGGAGTTCATCAATAGTCTGATTAAAGAAGGTAAACTCAAGCTGAACGCTTCCGGCGACCTGGGCAACGTGGTCTTCCACGATTCCTGTTATCTGGGGAGATATAACCTTATCTACGATGCCCCGCGTCAGGTGGTTGCCGCGGCTACAGGCAAAGCGCCGACCGAGATGGAGCGTAATCGTGATAAATCGTTCTGCTGCGGCGCCGGCGGCGGCCGTATGTGGATGGAAGAGCAAGAAGGTACACTTATTAATGTTGCCCGCGTGGAAGAAGCCCTGGAAAAGAAGGCGGAGACAATTTGTGTCTGTTGCCCTTACTGTATGACCATGTTTGATGACGGGCTGAAAGATAAAGGCGCAGATGACAAAGTGCAGGTGCTGGACCTGGCCGAAATCGTGGCGAAAGCGCTGCCGGATTAAATATTAGCGACAGCATTATTTTATTGCCATAGGTAGCTGGCCGTGCTGGACTTATCTCCAGTCCCGTACTATAATTAGTTAGAGATAGAGCCGAAGTACTAGAACTACTGTACAATATGAAGTAAAGTTCATATCTCCTCGAAAACAAGGGCCGTTTAATAGGAATAAGAACCAGATGGAGCCTGGAACTTATTGAGATTTGTAAGTTTACTTATCACTTTTTCTGCATCGGATTACTTATTTCCTACATCGGTTATTATGCATATCATTGTGTCTGAATATCGAGATAACTAAGAAAGGAGTTGGACTTGATGGTTAAGGAACTTCCAGTTGTTTACCTGCAAACATCCGGTTGCAGTGGCTGTGCCGTCTCGCTGTTAAATTCGGCCAGTCCCACTATTAAGAACGTGCTCATAGACCAGATAGTCCCCGGAGTGCACGTCAACCTCCGGTTTCATCCGGTGATTATGGCTGCCGCCGGGGAACTGGCCATTGAGGTGATGGAGGACACGGCCAAACAGAAGCAGGGCGAGTACGTCCTGGTCGTTGACGGCGCTGTCCCCATGGCTACCGACGCCGTTTACGGGGCGGTCGGCGAGCGGGATGGTAAACCGGTCACCATGCTGGAGAGGGTAACGGAGCTGGCCCAGGATGCTCTGGCCGTTATCGCTCTGGGTACTTGCGCCTCGTTCGGTGGCATTTCGGCTGCGTACCCCAACCCCACCAACGCCCAGCCGGTGCAAAAAGCCCTTGAGGCGAAAGGCATTAAGAAACCCCTGATTAATATTCCCGGCTGTCCGCCGCACCCCGACTGGTTCGTGGGGACGGTGGCCAGTGTTATCCTGAACGGTCTGCCCACGGCCGATGACCTCGACGACCTGCTCCGGCCCAAGGCTTTCTACGGCAAGCTGGTTCATGAGAACTGCCCACGACGTGCCTATTTCGACGAAGGCAAGTTCGCCAAGAAATTCGGCGACGAGGGCTGCCTCTATGAGCTCGGCTGCAAGGGACCCATAACCTATGCCGACTGTCCCCTGAGGCGGTGGAATAGCGGCACGAACTGGGTCATCGGTGCTGGCGCGCCGTGCAACGGCTGTACCCAGCCCGAATTCCCCGACCAGACAGCACCATTCTATGAGAAACTCGTTGACGTCGAGTTGCCCGTCATCGGTGCCTACTGGGCTAGCAAGGAGGAGAAGTAATGGGTAAGATTGTTATTGACCCCGTCACCAGAATTGAGGGACACCTTAAAGTCGAGTGTATCGTCGAGAACGGGGAGGTCAAGGAAGCCAGGACTACCGGCAACCTCTTCCGCGGATTTGAAATTATCCTGCGGGGGCGTGACCCGCGGGATGCCCAGGTGATTACCCAGCGCATCTGCGGCGTCTGCCCGCAGTCGCACGCTATCGCGGCCACGTTAAACCTCGATAGTGCTTTCGGCATTGCCGATAAGATACCGGATAACGGCCGCATCATCCGCAATCTTATCCAGGGGGCGCATATCGCCCAGGACCATATCCTTCACTTCTACCACCTGGCGGCCCTAGACTATGTGAACGTGGCGGATGTCGCCAAGTATGAAGGTAATGACTCCCAGCTTAACTCTGTCAAAGATTTTATTAACCGCGGCGAGCTGGGGCCGTTCCTGCCTCGCTACGAGGGTGATTACCGCCTGCCCCCGGAGGTCAACCAGCAGGCCGTAGCCCACTATGTCAAAGCGCTGGAGATACGGCGTATCGGCCACGAGGCCGTGGCTATCTTCAGCGGCAAGATTCCTCACAGCGTGGGGGTTGTCCCCGGCGGCGTGACCAGCGTGCCCACGGCCGATAACATCATGGCCTATATCTGGAAGATTAAAATTCTGCAGGATTTCATTGATAACATCTATATTCCGGACGTGCTGGCGGTGGCCGGCGCTTATCTCGACTATGCGGAAATCGGCGTCGGCTGCAAGAACCTGCTCTCCTATGGCAGCTTCGACCTTGAAGGCAGCAGCCCGGACTACACAAAACGGGAAAGGCTCTTCAAACAGGGCACCGTCTCCGCCGACCTTAAACCCGGAGAACTGGATACCGACAAGATAACCGAGTACGTCAAGCACTCCTGGTACGAAGATTCGACAACAGGGAAGCATCCATCTCAAGGGGAGACCAAGCCGCAGTACGGTAAGAAGGATGCCTATTCCTGGACGAAGTCCCCACGCTATGACGGCAAGGTCTACGAAGTCGGCCCGCTGGCGAGAATGGCCGTTTCCTATGCCAGGGGCGACCCTAAAGCGCAGGAACTGGTGAACGGAGCTTTAAGTCAGTTAAAAGCATCGCCGGATGTTCTCTTCTCTGTTCTGGGACGCCATCTGGCACGGGCGCTTTCGGCTAAAATTATCGCCGATTCACTGGAAGGTTGGGCGCTGCAGTTGAAGCCGGGTGAACCGGCCTATGTGGAGTATGAAATGCCCGATGAAGCCATGGGCATGGGACTTACCGAAGCCGCCCGTGGTGCTCTGGGACACTGGATAGAGATAAAAGACAAGAAGATTGCCAACTACCAGTGCGTCGTACCCACCACCTGGAACATAGGCCCGATGGATGATAAAGGTCAGCCCGGCCCAATCGAGCAGGCCCTCATCGGCGCCAGGGTCAAGGACGAGAGCAATCCCTTTGAAATCGTGCGCATCATCCGCTCTTTTGACCCCTGCATAGCCTGTTCCATTCATGTCGTGACACCTAAAGGTCGAGACCTTGGTCAGTTCAGGGTAGTGTAGCCTTTTAAGGAGGAGAGATGATTTTATCAGAGCAAAAGCCGTTTGAAGAAATCTTGGGCTATCTCGACGGGGAGAAGAGCGTCTTTATACTGGGCTGTAACGGCTGCGCCCAGTCTTCAGGCAGCGGCGGCCCCGTCCAGGTCGAGGAAATGAAGAACAAGCTTGAAGAAGCCGGGAAGACGGTGACCGGGACCAAGGTTATCGATTTCCTCTGCGAGAAAGCCCTGGTCAAGTCGGGACTGAGGGGCAGAGTCGACCAGGTAGCGGCAGCCGATTCGATACTGGTGATGACCTGCGGTATCGGCATTCAGGCGGTAGCGGCCTCGGTGAATAAGGTCTGTCACCCCGCCTGCAACACCATCAACCTCGGCGGTAGCCGCGGGGAGTGGAGGGGCAGCGAGCGGTGCCAGGAGTGCGGCCAGTGTCTGCTGGACTATACCGGCGGCATCTGTCCCATCACCGCCTGCACCAAGAGCCTGGTCAGCGGTGCCTGCGGCGGGGCATCCAACGGGAAGTGTGAGCTTTCACCTGACCGGGATTGCGGCTGGGAGCTGATTTATAATCGATTGAAAGAGAAGGGCCAGCTCGACAAACTGAAGGTTTTCATCGACCCGCTGGACCACAGCAAGCTGATGGCCCGGCCGGAGATGATGTCCACCTCGCGATACGCGCTGGAGCAATCTGACCAGGAGGGAAGATAAAGTGAGCTTGCAATCAAAACTGGAGTCAGGAAAGTTTGTCATAACCTGTGAGGTCGGCCCGCTGAAAGGGACCGACATTCACGAAGTCGAAGAAAACGCGGAGCTTCTCAAGGGTAAGGTGGATGCCGCCAATGTTACCGACCAGCAGAGTTCTGTCATGCGGCTGGGCTCTCTGGTGACCTCTCATATACTGTTACAGAAGGGACTGGAGCCCGTCTACCAGATGGTCTGCCGCGACCGTAACCGCATCGCTTTACAGTCCGACCTTTTGAGTGCCTGGGTATTGGGCATAAAGAATGTCCTGTCGATTACCGGCGACCTGCCGCAGCTCGGCGACCACCCCGAAGCCAAGGCCGTTTACGACCTGGATTCCGTGACGTTGCTTCAAACCATAAGCAAGCTGAACAACGGCACCGATATCAACGGCAACGAGCTCCAGGGTAAGCCGTCTTTCTTCCCCGGGGCGGTGGTGAAAGTGGAATCGGACACGGAGGCCTCCATGGAGCTACAGATTGCCAAGCTGGAGAGAAAGGCTGCCGCCGGAGCCAGGTTCATACAGACGCAGGCGGTCTATGATGCCGGCAGTTTCGCCAAATTCATGAAGAGGGTGGAGCAGTTCAAGGTGCCCATCCTGGCTGGTGTCATACCCCTGAAATCCGCTGGTATGGCCAGGTATATGAACAAGGGCGTCGCCGGCGTCTTTGTGCCCGAAGATTTAATACAGAAGATGACTGATGCCCAGGACAAGGCGGCCACCGGCATACAGATTTGCGCCGACCTTATCAAGCAGTTGAAACCTCTCTGCCAGGGCGTGCATATCATGGCCATCGGCTGGGAGAAGAAGGTGCCGGAAATCATTCAGGCTGCCGGTCTTTAAGATTATTTTTAGCTAAAGAATAAATCCCCGATGTTTTTTCAGACGTCGGGGATTATTTTTTGGTCTGATTACTGTTCTCTCCCCTCCCCCCTTCTTTCTTATCTATTCCCACCCTAACCACCCTCGTACCATTCTCTGCTTAGCCCTTAGTCCTAACCCTCCACTTCCCTACCCAAAGGGAAGGGGGACACAGGGGGATAGGTTCACCATAAAAACGGGGGGGTGAGGTTAAGAAAGGTTAATTAAATCCAGCTGAATACAGGCTCACGGCCTTATCAATATGACTATCAGCCGCCGGGCGGGCAGGCCTCGAACTTAACAATGTTCAATCTCTCGATGTTCTCGCTGTTGCATTCCGGGCAGGTCCGGCTCTTCTCCTCGGAAGGGCCCTTGGGAGACGGCATCTCGAACTCATGCCCGCATTCGTGGCACTTGTACTGCCACGCCGGTGGTCCGTAAGGGCGGATAGAGCAAGTTATTTTATCTGGTTCCCGTGTTTTCATTTTAATATATCGTGCTATTATTAATATTATATCACCAATCGGTTCCGGATTGCCTTTCTTCCTGACACACGGTATAGTGATGGTAACAATATCCGTCTGATACTCATGAAAACGAGCGATTTCGACTATACTCTTCCCAACGAGCTTATCGCCCAGAGTCCCACCGAACCGAGAGACCATTCCCGTCTTATGGTACTGAATCGGGGGGAGGACTCCATAGAGCATCGGCGGTTCTTTAATATTGGTGATTATCTGCGTGATGGCGATGTTCTGGTGTTCAATGACAGCCGTGTCATTCCGGCCCGACTCAAGGGTAAGAGAGTCGGCAGCGGCGGCAGGGTGGAGATTTTGCTGCTGCGGCGTACCGATAATAACGTATGGGAGGCGCTGACGAGGCCCGCCCGCCGACTCCAAATCGGGGCGAAGGTGGAGATAGCCGGTGATTCTCTATCGGCTGACCTGACCGGTGCGGGGATTCTGGCCGAGGTTATCGGCATGGGGGATGGCGGTATCAGGGTAATACGTTTTTCGGACGAATCGCTCCTGCTGGCGGCAGGTGAAGTGCCGTTGCCGCCGTATATTCACACGCCGCTGGAAAATGCGGAGCGGTACCAGACGGTCTATGCCCGGGTGGTCGGCAGCGTGGCAGCGCCGACGGCCGGTCTGCACTTCACGCCCGATTTGTTAGGTGAAATCGAGCGGAAGGGTGTGCGCTGCCTGTTTCTTACCCTGCACGTGGGACTGGATACGTTCCGGCCGGTTGCTGAGGATGACCCGCATGAGCACACTATCTACCAAGAATACGGCGTAATCGATAAAGGCGTCGCCGATGAGCTATCACGGGCCCGGCGAGAGGGTCGTAGAATTATCTGTGTCGGCACCACTACAGTGAGGCTTGTGGAGCAGGCGGCGCGGGTCAGTCAACCTCTACGGCTTGAACCATTTCAGGGCTGGGTGGACCTGTTCATATTACCGGGGCACCGGTTCCATATGGTTGACGCTATGGTCACCAACTTCCACCTGCCGAAATCGACTCTGCTGATGCTGGTTACCGCCTTCGGTGGTAGAGGGCTTATCGATAAAGCTTATCAGGAAGCCATGGCACGGAAATATCGCTTCTACAGCTTCGGCGACGCGATGCTGGTTTTGTAACATGTAACCTTCTGGGGCTCCGTAATATCTGGTCCGCAATACATGCGTATATAGGTCAAATCTTCGCTCGGGTATATCTTGACACCAAGCTGAGCTACAAGCTTAGCCTTTTCCTGAAAAGTCGCAGTTTTAAGGTTTATATTTCTCAGTATTTCTAATGCCTTTCTAGCTGCTGCTACTGTTTCTTGGGATTGTTTGGCTATTTGGGCGATGCTTTGGAGCCGGGCGATTTCGGCATCGCCCTTCTCGATAACGACGCGTAGTTCACCTATTTTACGTGCGGCTTCACTTCTGGTGATAACAGGTTCATCACTAAGAAAGTCATCCTGAATCCGGGATATCTTTTTCTCAGCTTCTCTCTTGTGGAATAGCTCCAGCCTTACTCTCTTCTGAAAGCCATCGTCATTCTTTTCTATTCCCTTTAGCTTTGCATCGACCAGAGCGGGGCTTTCCAAAATGCGGACGACTTCATCCCAGCCCAACTGGTCTAAGCGGGAGACGCGTGTAAAACCCATTCCGCATCCCTTGGTACGGCAGACATAATAGGTGAGCCAGGAGCATCTTGAGTCCCGGTGAAGTCTCATGATATTGCCACACTTCGGGCTAAATACTCTTGCACGAAACAATGCCTGAATACTCTTACCAGCTTTTCCTCTGCCCTTGCCTCTTTCGCGAATGTTTTGGTTAGCCTGGCGCCACAATTCCTCTGATACTAATGCCGGGACCTCAAAATGCGCCCAGTCATCTTCGGATTTCGGTCGTCGGATAGTGCGCTTTATTTCAGCGGTGATGTCCGTTAAACGTTTTTCTGGATTTGTAATGTAACACGCTTTATTATAGGCATGTTTACCCGTATAAGCTCGGTTCTTGCAAATGAATCCGACTAAAGCGGGTGACCACTTTTCCGCATAGCGTGGCTTGATACCTAATCGATTAAGTTCGTTAGCTGCCCAGAAGGTACTTCTTCCTTCCTGGCCGATCCATCGAAAAACCTGCTCTACTACCCACGCCTCCGAACCCGCTTTCGATGTTCCGTCAGCATCAAGTTCATTAACTTCCCACCATGCTCTGACCAGCTTGCGTTTGCCGTGTTCCAAGCCTTGGTAATCAGCGCGATAGGTATATCCGTAGGAGGGCTTACCCGCAGGTACATTGCCACTGACCACTCGCCCAACATTGCCGCCCCGGTTATTCTTTCGATTGGCTATTTTGACTAATTTAGCGGCGTGTGCCAGGATTGTTCTGGTAAACTGGCTGTTGGGATCATTACCATTGGGGACATCAGCATAATGAATCTGAACTGTGTAATGAGTGGCTTCCATTTCAAAAATCTGCTGATGTAAGGGCTCGCGGGATAGGCGGTCGAGAGCCGGGAAAATTACTCCTGCAATATCTCGCCCGGCCAGCAATTTGCGAAGTCGTATCATACCGGGACGTTCGAGATGTTCACCGGTAACGGTGTCATAAAGTATGTACTCTATGGGTACTACGATGCCCAGCTTTTTAGCTTCTCTGGCGCATGTAAGCAGGTACTCCGGTAAGCGGTTATTGTTGGCCTGTTCTTCACAACTCTGTCGAGCGTAGGCTGCCCACCAATGGGAGCGGGTCAGATCGCATCCTTTAATTCCAAAGCCTTCGCTGTATCCCGCCTCTTTTGCTGCTTTCTCGATGAGGCTGTTCATTCGTTCCAAGGAGACGAGTTGCTCTCTCATTAGTTACCCTCCTTCTTGCGAAATAGAAAGTCCATAATCGGTTCTATGTTTGTATCCATTTCCGGCGAGGAATCTACATGCCGCTCGATAACCGGATTAGCTCTTAAAGCAGCAGTCCGAAGCCTCTATGAGGCAGTCAACAAGAGGGATTTTTCGATATTCACTGAGCTTTTCGCCCCCAACTATGTCGGCTATGGATTTGGAACGGAAGATGTCAAAGGGCCGGAAGGTGTTGAGCAATTGTTCACCACGATGAGTACCGCTTTACCGGATTTTCAAACTACTATTGAACATATGGTCGCCGAAGGGGACATGGTAGCGGTTTTTGATACGCTTCGGGGTACCTTCAAGGGTGAGATGGCAGGTACCGCTCCCACGGGTAATAAGGTAGAAGCACCAACTGCTATCTTGGCCCGCTTTGAAAACGGCAGGCAGGTGGAAGCGTGGGCATATATGGACAGGCTTGCCATGAGTGGACGGGACTACCTCCTCGCGGGTTGAAATGGGAAAAGCCAAGTAAAAAAGAACCTTTTTAGGCAAAGCTAGGTTGAACAAACCCCCATGAAAGAGTAATGCAAGATAGTGAAAGCGCTCGGGTCACAATTTGAGTGAATGTGACGAAACGGACTTCTGTTACATAGCTATGTTCTTGAAACTGTTAGCGGCAGGATCTCCTAGTCAAACCCTGAATAAACGGGAATACATATTGAGGTTTCTGCCATTACTCAAAAGATTGCATTTTCCATCTAGTGCCACATTAGTCAAGGTACTATTCCCTTCAGCATGACCACAACAGACTGAAGGAGACAGCTTAACCCTGATGATTTGCTCTTACTTCTTAAGCTATACGAATAAACTCCCGACTTGGAAGATGAGGGTGGCCACAATCCAGGCAACTACCGTTGTGTAGAGGGCAGCAAATCCAGCCCACTTCCAGGACTTAGTCTCGCCTCGAATAGCCCCGATAGCGGCAACGCATGGCATATAGAGCAGACAGAAGACCATGAAGGCGAAGGCAACCAGCGGTGTCCAGCCAAGCTGGGAGGCAATAGCGCCACCCAGAATCCCTTCCTCAACGGCAAAGATGGCGCCCATAGTACCGACGACCACCTCCTTGGCCAGGAAACCAAAAATGAGACTAACCCCTGCCTGCCACTGGCCGAAACCAGCCGGGGCAAAGATGGGCGCAATAAAGCCGCCGATATGACCTATCCAGCTTTCAGCGCTGGCATACTCAACTCCCCAGGGCATGCTGCTCAAAAACCAGATTACAACCACTGCACCAAAGATGATAGTTCCTGCCTTGCGTAAGAACAGCCTGCCTCGTTCCCACATGTGCACCAGTACGCCGGTTATGGTGGGCATACGGTAAGGCGGCAGCTCCATTACGAAGTGACCGCTGGGGCCTTTGAGTATGCTCTTGCGGAATATCAGCGCCATAATAATAGCAACGATAATTCCGATGATATACATCGAGAACACCACCAGCCCCTGATTAGCGGTAAAAAAGGCGCCTGCCAGGAGTACGAAAATGGGGAGCCTGGCACCGCAGGACATGAAGGGATTTATCAGGATGGTGGTTAACCTGTCCCTGGGGTTCTCGATGGTGCGGCAGGCCATGATTCCCGGAATATTGCAGCCAAAACCCAGAATCATGGGGATGAAGGAACGGCCATGAAGCCCGACTTTATGCATCAGCCGGTCCATAACAAAGGCAGCCCTAGCCATGTAGCCGCAATCTTCAAGGATGGCAATGGCGATGAATAACAGGAATATCGGTGGTATGAAGATGAGTACCGAACCGAGCCCACCGATAATACCATCGGCGAGCAGGGAGCCTAACCACTCCGGGGAAATGCCAGCGGCGTAGCCGCCGATCCAGCCGAAGAACTGGTCGATCCAGTCCATAAAAGGCGCTGATAGGGAAAAGACAAACTGGAATACGCCGTACATCAAGGCCAGAAACAGGGGGATACCCAGCCATCGGTTGATTACAAATTTGTCAATCCCATCGGATAGGCTGACTCGCTCAATCGGGGGTTTTTTCAAGGCATCTTTGAGAAGTCCGCTGATGAAGCCATACCTGGCATCGGCAATTACCGTTTCGGCCTCATCACCATAAATACTCTTCAAGTGAGCAATACTTTCTTCTCTAACTTTTAAGACATCTACGCTAGCCACTTTTCGCCTCTTCAAATTTCTTGATTACTTCTTCATCGCCCTCAAGTAGCTTTACCGCCAGCCATTTGGGGGAGTATCTCGAAGCAAGAGGCCCCTCAGAGATAGCCTGTTCCAACCTGGAGATTTCATTTTCTACCTCACGGCCGTACTCTATCCTGACACCACTAGCTTCAGTTTCCTTCCCAGCCACTCTGACTATCTCTTCCATCAGCTCGTCAGTCCCTTTGTTACGGTTAGCCACCATCGGGATGACCGGAACGCCCATCTCCTGAGATATAGTTTTAACGTCAATCTTATACCTCCTGGATTCCGCCGCATCCATCATGTTAAGGGCTATAATCAGCGGCGCTCCCATTTCCATAATCTGGACGGCGAGGTAGAGATTCCTCTCCAGATTTGAGGCATCAACAATGTCCACGACCACGTCCGGTTTTTCATCAATAATAAAATTCCTGGCGACAACCTCATCGGGAGAATAAGCGGTAAGGCTGTAGACACCGGGTAGATCAACCACTTTTATGCTGTACCCCCGAAAGCTACAGCTTCCCTCCTTCTTCTCCACGGTTACCCCGGGCCAGTTACCCACGTGCTGCTTGGCTCCGGTCAGGTTGTTAAATACCGTGGTCTTACCCGAGTTGGGATTGCCAGCCAGGGCAATAACTATCTCCTTTTTAGCCATCTCCAACCTCCTTTACTAGAATTTTTTGTGCTACGCCGCGGCCCAACCCTAACCTTGAGTCTCTAAGGTCAATGAGCACTGGACCGGCGCGCTGACCGCTCATGACTCTTATCTGGACGCCGGGAGTCAAGCCCATATCGGCAAGCCTCCTCTGCAATCCCCAACCAGCGGTAATACCGGTGACCGTAAGCAACTTACCGGTACCGGCCATGACCAGCGGCATACCTCGATTTGCCATTTAAGCCACCTCTACCTTAATGCTGGCTGCCTCTTCTTTCCGTAGCGAAAGGTTATAGCCTTTTACCTTGATCTCTATCGGGTCTCCCAGTGGGGCTACCCCCTGCATTTCTATCTCGCTTCCAGATACCAGCCCCATATCCAGGAGCCGGCGGTGAACACTTCCACCGCCACTAATCTTGACAATTTTGCCCTTATCACCCTTCTTCAAATCGCTTAATATTTTGACTGGCATACATTTGCCTCCTCTAATACTTGTTCGTGATTTCATATAAACTGGTTATCTCCTTTTCGCTCTGGCTGAATAAATAAGGCTAGTGCCTATCAACACTACTAAAAAACTTAAATATTTGTTAGATAAGCCTAACATCTATTGGCAAAAAAATTACTGGTTCATATTATCTTCCCTCTGGCACCTCGCTAGAACATCTGCGTCTCGCTCGCCATGCTCAACATAGTAATTGAAGCCTGTCAGCCATTCGGGATTTCCTCGGGGGCAGTTCAGTACAAATTCGATAAATTTCTCCAACCTGGACAGGCTGTCCCTGCTCAGAACATGCTCCATCCGGCAGGCATCCTGCTCCGCTATCTCAGGGGTAACATTAAGAATGTCAACCAGAAACCGACGCAGTATCTTGTGGCGATGGTATACATCCTGAGCTATCCTTTCCCCTTCAGCAGTGAGTTCCACATTGCCGTACTTTTCATGTAAAACTAGCCCAGTCACCGATAACTTTGTTAAAGCCCAGTCAACACTGGGCTTTTTTACACCCATCATCCTGCTAATCGCAGTTACGGTGACAGAATTGCTCTCTTCTTTAAGTATGGCTATCGTCTCGAGATAATCTTCCATACTGGCTGTCTGTTTGTCAGTAATGCTCATCATCATTGCTGCCCGATAAATATATTGTTAGATACGCCTAACATTCCATTATAACATATTCCTAATCATTGTCAAGCCCCGTGCATTACAAGTGGTTTGGTACAAGTATTATAATACCCTTTTGTTACGCTCACACTCTTTAAAGAATCTTGAGCCAACCGCCTTCCTAAATACGAACTGCATTCAGCAGGCTCTTAGTATAGGCTTTCTTGGGTGCTGCCACGATTTCATTTGAGGGGCCCTCTTCGATTATCCTGCCCTCCAGCATCACAGCTATTCTGTCGCTTACTTTTCTGGCCGCGGCGATATCGTGGGTGATGTAAAGAATGCTCAACCCTCGCTGCTCCTGCAGGTTAAGTAATAACTTTAAAATCTTGGCCTGCACACTCGCGTCCAGGAAAGCGGTGGGCTCATCGGCAATCAGCAGTGCCGGGTCCAGCACCAATGCCCGAGCTATGGCCACTCGTTGCATTTCACCGCCACTCAAGTGGTGTGGGTACTTGTGCAGAAAGTCCTGAGTCTGAGGTAGCTCCACTTCGCCTAAGACCTGTATCGCTTTGTTCTCCCTTTCCTCCTTAGTTCCTACTCCTTGAATATCAAGTGGCTCCATCACTGCTTCCAGTACTGATAGGCGGTGGCTCAGAGATTCTCCAGGATTCTGGAATACCATCTGTACCCTCTTATAGAAGTCCTTCCCTCGATTATCAACCTTGACGTTATCAAGGTACACAGTACCCTCGTTAGGCTGGTGAAGACCCATAATCGTTTTTGCCAGTGTCGTCTTTCCTGAGCCGGTTTGCCCCACTAGTGCCAAAGTTTCTCCTGCCTCAATATGCAGATTTACTGAATCAACGGCTTTAAGTGAGCCGAAGGATTTAGACAAGTTCTTGGTTGACATCAGGGTAATGACACCACCTCTGTGACAAGCAACGTGGCGCTCTTGATTCCGTACAAGTTGCGGTGTCTTGGTCTGGCAAATATCTATTGCCTGTGTACAGCGGGGGTGAAATGGGCAACCACTGACGGGGCGAGTCATCTGTCCCTTAATACCCTGGAGGTCTTTCACCGTGGTCATATTAGGATAGGCTCGGATTAAAGCCCTGGTGTATGGATGTCTGGGCCGTGAGAGTACGTCCTGGGTTGGCCCCAGTTCCACGATTTTACCACCATAAAGCACAGCCATCCGGTCGGTTAGCTTACTAGCAGTATCTAGATCGTGGGTTGCTACCAGCTTGGTGCGGTGCTTGTCTGTTTCTTTAAGTAGATTAGCCACCTCAGCCCTGGAGGCAGCATCAAGAGAAGATAGCGGTTCGTCTAATATCAGTAATTCGGGGTTATTGGACATCGCCATAGCTAAGAGGACTCTCTGTTGCTCGCCACCGCTGAGCTGGTGAGGATAGGCGGAAAAGCGATTTTCCCGAAGGCCAAAATGTCTCAGTAGCTCCGTGGCTTTATCCCGGGCTTCCTCCTTGCTCTTTAATCTGTGCTCTACCATCGGCTCCATGATTTGATTCAGGACGGTATAGACAGGGTTCAGCACATTGTTGGCATTCTGGAAGGCCATGGCAATCTGGCTCCACCTTATCTGCTGCATCTCGCTGTCAGTGAGTGATAGCAGATCTTTACCTTTAAAGCGGATGGTTCCCCGGACTGTACCCTCTACCAGACGCATGATGCTCAGGCCAAGGGTGGTCTTCCCTGTACCCGACTCACCAACAATAGCCAGAGTCTCCCCTGACTTTAATTCCAGGTCTATTCCGTTAAGGATAACGTCCTGACCATAACTGACTCTCAGGTCTTTTATCTCAAGCAATTTCAACACCTCTCAATCTGGGCACAAGAACCGGTTCGGCGGCATGGCCGACAAAGGTCAGGCCAATTATAGTCAGGGATAAGGCTACGCCGGTAGGAACCAGCCACCACTGCCAGACATTCAGATAGCTGAAGCTCAGAGCATCGCGCATCATCATGCCCCAGCTAACCACGGTCGGGTCACTTATCCCCAGGAAAGCGAGCCCGGCTTCCATGAAGACAGCTCTCCGTACGCCGTAGATGAAATCGACCAGCAGTATAGGCCCAAGGTCGGGCACTATATGGCGCCAGGCGATATAGAAATGATTGGCCCCGAATGATTTAGCTGCGGCCACATTTCCTCTCTCTTTTAATGAGAGGGCCTGCGCTCGTATTACTCTGGCACCTCCCTGCCAGCTCAGTAATGAAAGGAGAAGTATGAGAGTGGCAATACCGGGCCTGATATAGGCTGATATCAGGATAACGATAATTATCATTGGAATCACGATGAAGGCATCGACTATTCTCATTACGACCTTTTCATAAAGCCCACCGACTAAGGCTGCCGAGACGCCGAACACAGTACCCAGCAGCGTGGATAGAATGCCCACGCCGAATCCAACGAGGAGGGAAGTCCTGGCACCATAGACCAGTTGACTCCAGATATCCTGACCAACGTGGTTCATGCCCAGCCAGTGGTGCCAGGACGGCGAAAGCAGGGATGTGGTTGATTGCTGGTAGGGGTCATAAGGAGCTATGACGGGCGCCAGGACCGCCACTCCTACCATGAGCAGCAGGATAATGAGCCCCGTCTTACCAGGACCGCTTTCTCTTATTTCCTTTTTTAAATCAATATGCATGGCTCACTCTCGGGTCCAGCTTCGGGTAAGAAAGGTCAATGAGAAAGTTAGCGACCAGTACACATATAGCTACCATCAGAAACACCCCCTGAATGACAGGGTAGTCACGGGCCAGCAGGGCTTCGTAGGTGAGGTAACCCACCCCCGGGTAGGCGAACACCAGCTCAACAAAGAGAGCCCCGGTAACCACCCTACCCATCCAGATACCGGTCTGGGTGACCACCGGCAGCATTGAGTTCCTGCCGGCGTGTCGATATTTTAGTACCCGCTGCGATAAGCCCTTGGCCCTGGCAGTAAGCATGTACGGCTCCTTTAGTACCGTAATCATGGTATTTCGAGTGAGCAAATAGCCACCGGCTAGATGAGCCAGAGTCATAGCAGCTACGGGCAGGAATAAGTGCCTTAATACGTCTAATAGCAAGGCTAATCCTGATAAACCAGAATAGGGAGTTAGTGCTCCGGCCAGGGGGAATATCCCCCATGTCACACCAAAAGCAATAAGCAGCAACATGCCCAGAAAGAAGTCAGGGAAGCCGTTCAGACCCATTAGCCCGGCTAGCATAGTACGATCAGTTTTGGAACCTCGCCGCCACCCCGATTCAATCCCTAGAATTATTCCCAGCATCGTAGAAAGTACTAGTGAAGTACCTACCAGAAGTAGGGTCCACGGTAAGCGTCCAAGAATTACTGACAGCACGGGCGCATTATAGTAGTAAGAGTAGCCCAACTCGCCCTGAAACAGTGCCAGAAAGTAAGCTCCGAACTGCTGCCATAACGGCTTGTCTAGGGCAAAGCGCTCCACGAGATGGGCTTTGAGCTCCGGCGTCATGGCAATGAGCGCTTCGTCACCATAGATAGCCATGAGCGGGTCACCAGGCATCATTCTCGGCAGCAAGAAATTGAGCAATAGAATAAATAAAAAGGCTATGGCATAGGTGATAACGTTTCGCTTGCTTAACATTCCACTATGGTCTCCGGAGGTTACCGGGTTCTTTTGCTGTCACCATCTGCAATTAAACCTTCGGCGAACTCCTTATGAATTCGTTCCATCCAATCGGCTACCTTCACATCACCAGCAGCATAGTAGCCGGGATTATACGGTTTAATATCTATTAGTGTGCTGCCGTCAATGGCGTCTAGCCCCTGCACTTTAAGGACATTTCCTTTGCGTTCCAGTAACCGCACCACCATGGCACAAACAGGATTGGGACGTGCCGGGCTGCAGGTGGCAAAAATACCTACCAGCGGCAAGTCCTTTCGCCCTATAGGATGAGCTTTGATAAGAGAGCGTCCCTCAGGGGGGACATGATGTGCCCAATAAAGCACCAGAAGGTGAGAGAAGTCTTCTATACCATCGGTGATGCCAGCAAGGCTGCTGTCAATTACAAGCTCTGATATGCGGGTTCGCCACTCTCGCTGCCCTTCTTCTGGCCGCCACTCTAGATCGCCAGACTCAGCAACCAGGCTCGGTTGCTCTATCTCGTTTTTGACCACTCCGACAGGTTTTAGCAACATCTCGGGTAAGCCTTTGATCTTCTGCACTTTTTCTGGTGGTTCCGCCTCCCCGTCTCCTCCCTTTGCTAGAAGGGCGTCTACTTCCCTTTTAATGGTTTTGTAAACTTTCTCCTCCAGATCCTTCGAGGGTAGCCCCTTCTCCTTTCGGAGGCTAAGCAGTGAGGTAAGCTCAATATAGCAGTTCACCGGCATTCCCTCCCTCTCAATTAGCTTAGCACCGCATTGGACACCGCAAGCATCAATTAGAATTCGCTTCTCCGATTTTCTCATAATTTCCTTAAGTTTCCATGGTACTATCACTGCAGGGAGACATCCGATCTTGACGTCATCTGGGTTTTCTTCCCATATCCTGATACAAGCTCTAGAAGCAGCAACCCCCGTTGCACACCCGCCATAGCAATTGAAAATCAAGAGCTTGTAATGCTCCGCTTTTACACTTTTTGATTGCGCCTGCATATCATCTCCTTGCACTTTGCAGTTCACTCCCTTCACTTCCGCTATTTCACAAACGACATCCGGTTCAAAGGAATGGGAATGCCGCTGGCTATACCATCTTTCGTATAGAACAGGTTTACGCTGCCGTCATGGGCCCAGTACCATTTGGGATAATAAAGGGTAAGCGCCGGCAGGTCTTCAGCGTACACCTCCTGAACCTGGAATACCAGGCCCTTTCTCTTTTCAGCATTCATCTCGCTTAGCTGCGCTTCCAGAAGCTGGTTAAGCTCTTCATTCGAGGCATAACGGGCACTATTGAAGCCCCTGTCCATAATCACCCTTTTCAAAATAGATGGTTCGTAGAGACCTCCATGGCCGTAGATGGACAGGTCAAAATCCCATGCCTCCACCTTGGCGTCAACTGTCTTGGCTTCCAGAGTTCTGAAATCTACCTTTATGCCTGCTGTCTCCAGCTGCTGCTTGATGAATTGACCAACCTCCTTGAACATGGAGGTAGCCAGGAGCTCCAGCTTTAGCTCTTCACCATCTTTGCTCAAATAGCCGCCTTCCAGCTCATAGCCAAGTTCCTCCAATAGCTCTCTTGCCTTGACTGGGTCGTATTCGTACTGTGGTGTGTCGGGGTTATACCAGTCGCTTGTCGGAGGTACCATCCCCGGGCTACCGGCAATGCCGTGACCACGCTGGGTAATCTGCACCAGGGACTCCCGGTCTATGGCATAGGCGAGAGCCTGACGGAATCGTTTGTCAGACAGGGGCTCTTTCTGGTGGTTTATCGTGAGCTTCGCATTCCAGGCGACCGGCGCCATTATTACAGTGAGTCCTGCTTCCTCCATTTCAGAGACGACTTCGGGTGGGGTGTCACCGGCATTGACCGAGCCTCCCTTCAGTGCCGCCGGAATCATCTCCTCACTTATCTTGACGAACTTAATCTCTTCGATGCGGGGTTTTCCCAGATAATAGTCGTCAAATGCCCGGTAGAGATAGGTACCATGCTCCTTGCTGTAGTCCGCCAGCGTATAAGGCCCGGTGCCAATCACCGCCTCCGGCCCGGTAAGGCTCTTGGGGTCATCCACACCCTGCCAGATATGCTCGGGCATGATGACCATGGTGCCCGCTATGTCGTTTAAAAAGGGGGCGTAAGTCTGCTCCAAATACACTTTTACGGTGTGGCCATCGATTGCCACCGCCTCTTTTATGCCGCTGGGGCCTATTAGTGTAACGAAGGGGTCGGGGTGGGTCTTCACATAATCAATAGTGAAAACGACATCTTCGGCGGTGAATTTTGCACCGTCATGCCAGGTAACATCATTACGCAGCTTGAATATATAGGCGTTTTCCTCGGCAATATAGTCCCACTCTTCAGCTAATTGCGGGATAAAGCCGGAGGCGTCCTTCCAGACGAGGGTTTCAAAGATAAAGCTCATCCGGGTGTACCCCGGCCCCCGAGAGTAGCGGAGGTAGGGGGAGGGATAGCCCCAATCGCCAGTAGAATCGGCTATCGTGTACGAATCAATTTGTGAACCTGCTGGAGTCTCACCGATACTGCACGCCGGTAACATCAGCATGGAAATGGCCAGGATAATAATCGCTGCTTTGGGCATTAAGTTGCCTACTCTCATCATAATGAATCTATCCTTTCTTAATGTCATTGAATATAGCCCTCATCAGTGAAATAATGCCTTGTTACGTTTCATGATGCTTGCACCTGACCACATGGGTCGCGGATTTCTTTTTTTCTGCGATGGTCTATTTCCAGGAGCATATGAGCAAACTCCCTGACACCCTCCATGCTGTGCCAGGCGAGGACCGGTTTGAATCCGCAGGCCGTTTCCTCTGTCGCCATCCATAAAGTGGCAGCACCCGTTTCCTGAGAAACATCCAGTCTGAAATGTGCCATCGGAAACCTCCTTTCTAGAATCAGGCCACCGAACCACTTTTCTCTCATCAGCGTGTGATGGTTGATATGCCATCCCCGGCAAGCTGGTAGTATTCCTGATTCGAGCAGGCGATACATATGGGTTTGCCGTCTTTCATTCTGGCACGGGGTTCCATGATATTTTCACCGCATACAGAGCACTTTATGCTTGTGAAAATTCGAGCGTAGGCGGGAACATCAACAGTGACCCTCTTGATTTCAAAAACCTCTTCATCGGGAAGATCCAGAATCCTGAAAGCTAGCTCTTTCCATAGTTCGTTTAGCCGTTTTTTGTCGGCCTCGTTGCCGCTACGCTTTACTACTACTCTTTCGAAAAGCTCCGTAGCTTCAGGAGACCGCTCCTCCATCACTCGGTCAGCCCGCACCGATATTCTTATCGCTTCCCCCGACCTTCTAGCCAAGGTAAAGGCAGTTTTACCATAATCTCTATAGATAAGGGCGTTGTTACCAAAGCTGCATCCGGTGACAAACTGAATACCGTCACTAAAGCAGTTGTTCGTCTCTACAATGGCGACCACCTCCTCCATGCCTTTAGATCTGACACCCAGTTCTTGTACAGCTCGGACCGCTGCCTTGACCCCAATGGCCGAAAATGGACAAAAATGACCATGCAGCATTCCGTTCATTTTCAGCAGTCTATTTAAGTCACCGGCGGCGATGGCCTCCTCAATCAACTGCCTGGGATTCTCTTCACTCATACTGGGTAAAGTTACCTCCTCTTTTTGGCACTATCGCAACTATGAGTATTTGCAACTAGTTGCAATAAACAGGCAAAAAAATATATAGGCTCCTCAGTTGGTCTTGCGTCTACACTCTTTACAGAGACCGTATATAACCATATGCTTGAAGTCAACCTGGAAACCGTTCATTTCGTCAAGCGCTCTCTCTACTGGCATAAAAAGATCTTCATCGCAGTCTATGCTTTTACCACATCTCCGGCACACCAAGTGATGATGATGACCCTCTTCGGCATGGTGGTAGATAAAATGGTCACCCAGTTCGCTTTTGAACACGCAGCCAAGTTCCTCGAGGAGCTCCAATGTACGATATATAGTTGACTTGTTAACACTGGGTGCCCTAGCTACGACATAGTCAAGTATTTCCTCGGCGGTGAGATGTGCCTCGGCATCGTGGATAATATCCAGGATCAGCCTACGCTGTAGAGTCAGCTTCAGCCCTTTTTCCTTGAGAGTAATAGCGCAACTCATTGTTAATGCATCCAGTTGCAATTATAAATTACCTGGCACAAGTTGTCAATACCAGCGCGGTTTCGACCATCGTACCTGTAAAGGAAATAGCAGATAACCCGCTATTTCGTTCCTGCTATGCAGATAATTATCACCATTTTTTGTTTATAGCCGTCTTCATATCCTCCCGGGGGATTACCCACATAATAGATATCCTAATAAGTCAAGGGCTTATATTGACGGTTTTATTTGCATTTGGTGTCAGTAAATAATATTACGCATAATTGAATATAAAAAGGGACAGGAGGCAATATGTGTATTTGGGGTATAGTGGCTTGTTCTGTAGTTCTAATTTATGCAATTGTTTGTATGATTTTTTCAAAAAGGATTCCAACTCCAATTCATCGCAAGAATGCCAAAGATAATGGCAACAATAAAGAGGATGATTCCCAAATTGAAAAGCCAATTACGTAATTCATAAGCGTAAAATGCTACTAAAAAATAAATTATTCCTGCGATTGCCCACCATGCAACTTTAGTAAAGTATGAAAGGATAATAGAAGCTACTAATATAGCAACGGGGACTGATGGGGAAACGTTAATATTAGGATTCATAATAGTAGTCCAATAATAGGAGTAAATAGCACACTTGTCAAATCAGCAACCAAATGCAAATAATACCATATTGACGCCTCCAACATTCTCCGTTAAACTGATTCTCGGGAGATGCTAGGTTAGCGCAGGTTGAGGAGCGGCAGCTGCCTCGTGTACCCTGGGCACTAACATCTCCCTCAGTTTCTTTTGTAGAC